>Ga0335070_10000822_pt1 | contig 35612 bp, 28 predicted proteins | sample Lox_Sample_13_FD_206722 | JGI IMG/M metagenome (GOLD analysis project Ga0335070, IMG submission 206722) | Soil microbial communities from Loxahatchee National Wildlife Refuge, Florida, United States - Lox_Sample_1.3 | ecosystem: Environmental > Terrestrial > Soil > Wetlands | place: USA... | reverse complement strand
GCTTTCCGCCACATGTCGGATGAAGATTTGGCTTCGGTCGTTGTGTACCTGCGTTCGATTCCGCCCGTGCGAAAGGCCGTGCCGAAGACAGAAATCATTTTCCCGGTCAAATATCTCATGCGAAGCGACCCCCAGCCGATTACAGAACCTGTACCTGCACCGGACCTCTCAACGCCGGTCAGCCGCGGGAGGTATCTGGTCGCAATCGCAGCCTGCGCCGACTGCCACACGCCGCAGCAGAAAGGCAAGCCGCTTCCAGGGCTGGAGTTTGCCGGTGGCTTTGTGCTTAAGGGCCCTTGGGGTACAGTGGCGAGCGCCAACATCACGCCCGACCCCTCAGGAATCTCCTACTATGATGAGGATCTGTTCATCGAAACGATCCGGACAGGTTTCGTCAAGCACGCGCGCAAAATCAACCAGATCATGGCCTGGTACAACTACCGCCACTTGACCGACGAAGACCTGAAGGCCACCTTCGCCTACTTACGCACCCTCAAGCCAGTGCACCACAGGGTGGACAACACCGAGCCACCTACCTACTGCAAACTTTGCGGCTTTAGCCACGGACTAGGAAACCAGAACTAACCAGAAAAAAGGTAGTGCTTCTCCAGGCGGTAACAACGGGTGGGATCCGCGAAACCATGAACGAGGAAGCGGTAAGAGAGCACAAGGCGGGTACTTTGCGCCCACACGGCAGTACCACGAGTGAGCCGGTTGGTCAGGCTGAGGACTGTTCACAATGACCTGGGATCGAGGCGGACGTCTTGGGGCCCAGTGCCTATGCCTCTTGATTACGGTTTCACCCACACGATCATCGGCATGGGCTCGTCTTGGGTGCGGTTTTGTAAATTTCAGATCAAGGCGTCGTTGCAGCACATCGATTTTGCTGTTACGTTTGTTCTGACGCGCTGAACAGCCTGCGCCTCATGTCGTCGTCTCTCTTGATCTCGAAGACAGGCCCCGAGTCGGACGTTCTGCTTCGGAACCTGTTTGAGCACTATATGCACGACATGGCAGAGTGGTTTGAAATCGATACCAAGGCCGACGGAAGCTACTCTTACGATACATCCTTGGTATGGGCGAGGGGCTATGACGCGTATTTGGCCAAGGTTGGTGATTCGATCGCAGGCTTTGCCCTTATTGGATCGGCGGTTGAGTGGCTCGGCGAGATTGGCGCTCATGACGTGCACGAGTTCTTTGTCATCCGCAGATTTCGAAGGAGCGGCTTCGGACAGAAAATGGCAACCTTCCTTTGGAACGAACGTCCCGGCGAATGGCTCGTTAGAGTCCTCGAAGCAAATGCGCCGGCCGTCACTTTCTGGCAAACCGCGATTTCGAGTTATTCGCGTGGTTCATATGAAGAGGAAGAGCGCATCCTCAACGGGCGTCCGTGGCGATTCTTCAGGTTCGCATCCAATGGCACTGCGATTCCCATACGATCCTAGACCGTTCTGCTAATAGATCCTCCCTCGTCGCGCGAACCTTTTCTGATCCGTTCACCAAGTATCCGTTGGGTACGAGTCCAATCTCGGCTTCACGGATCCCCTGCCAGCGACGTTCGCGGGCAGAGTCTGGAAGAAGCGCCCATGGACTGCCTATACGTGCCCCTGGCGCAGATCCCTGAGGACGTGGTGCGCTTCGTAGCCGACGATTTGTTCTGGGTGGCGCGGACCTCCTAATCGCCGGACGCTTTGAGCAACGCCGTCCGCCGCGAGGTTCGGGGCGTCGACGGCGACGTGGCGGCGGGCGCGATTCAACCGATGACGCAGCACCTGGACCAGTCGTTTGCCGCGCGGCGCTTCGCCTTGGAGGTATTCGGCGCGTTTGCCGTAGCGGCACTCCTGCTCGCTGCCGCGGGCCTGTACGCCCTGGTTTCCTATTCGGTCGCACAACGAACGCGCGAGATCGGAGTGCGAATCGCCCTCGGGGCCACGCAGCGGTCGGTACTCCTGCTGGTGGTGCGGGAGGGTCTCGGGCTGGCCGCCGCAGGGATCGTCGCCGGCGTGGTGGGCGCAGCCGTGCTTACACGAACCATGTCGGCGTTGCTGTTCGGGGTCAGCGCCCACGATCCGGCCACTATGGCTGCGGTAAGCGTGCTCCTGCTGGGAGCGGCCGGCGCGGCCCGTTGTTTTCCCGCGCGCCGTGCGGCGCGAGTGGATCCGATGGTGGCGTGGCGTAACGAGTAGAAGGCATCTGACCCGTTTGATCTTGGCGTGTTGTTAGTGATGCGTCCAGTATCGATCGCGCGCCTGCACGGTCAAGCCCTTTTGGTTCACCGTCAACTGGATCTTGCGAAACTCAGCAATGTGTAGAGGCACATCCGACACATAGCCCAGACTGTATTGACTGCGCAACTCCTCTTCCAAGATGGTGAAAACGTCATCGATGGTCTGCTTCTTCGAGACCTCGAAGAATCCACCGCCAGACTCTGCGCTCATGCCCATGAGAGCTTTTCTGCCGCCCGCGCCGCTCATGCGGCCGAATAACGGTCCGCCATAAAAACCAGCGTCCGAGAACAGGATCGAATAGATCAGGGTGTCGGTGCGCAATGCCGCTTCGATCGCATCCGTGAGCGTGGCCTCGCTGCCGGTGTCGACGCCATCGGAAAGGACAATCAGGGCTTTGCGGCCAGACTGATTCTTCATGACCTGTTTGGATGCTTCTATGACGGCATCATACAGCAGCGTGCCGCCGCCATACTGATTGCGCAGCTCCTGCCGGGTTGGGGTGTCGACGAACGCCAGGATCTCTTCCAACTTCCTATGAGACGACGTCAGCTCCTGGCGCATGCGGACGGTCATGTCGAATTGAATGAGGAAAACGTGGTCTTTGTTTTCGCGCAGCACCTGATCCACAAAGCGCATGCTGGCGCCGCGTTCAGCGTCTATGACACGCTGCTGGCTGACACTCGTGTCCACCATCAGCCCCAGCGTCAAAGGAAGGTCGGACTCACGGGAGAAATAGCGGATGGCCTGGGGGCGGCCGTTCTCCGCTACCGAGAAGTCCGCCTGCGCCAAATCACGGATGATGCGCCCCTGCCGGTCTCGGACGGTGGCAAGCACATTGACGACTCTGACGTCAGTGGAGAAGGTCGGATCTTCCTGGGCCAGCACCACAGACCAAGGGCTACCGAGCGCCATACCCCAACTCAGCATCTGACGGCGCGAGTATCGCTTATCCTGCAACGGCAACTGCATCGGGCATCGTGGTTACAAATTCTTCTCTATTTTCGCATCTGAATGCTCTCGCTGAACGTGTGCATCGGGATCTGTCATCCGGACAGATCTATTTGAGGTCAGCACCTTTTCGGCGGTGAAGCTTTAATCAGTCTTGCTGCTTCCGCCTGTATCCGCGCAATCGCCAGGCTACCGGACGGTCTTCATGACGTTCCATCCATCCAAACGAACAAGGGGCTTTACATGCCGGAAGTTCCACTGGGCGTACCTGGCCGTCAGTGTCCTCCGCTCTCCAGGCAACAGGGAAAAGAAATTGTCTTCCCATCGCACAGGTAACAGGTCCTCATTGTTATCGCCGTTCACAACCTCGAGATGGATAAAGAAGGCCAGGTAAGGACCTGGGTTGTGCACGATGACCCGGGCAGCGCCTTCTGGCCCCACCGGTTTATAGCTTGCCGAGACTTCGAGTTCGACGGGGGGCAGTTTCTTGAGATCACTGAAGTCAGCAAATGATTTTTGCGGCGTGTAGTAGGCATCGCCCTTTTCCCAGTCGAGAACATCGAGCTTCTGCGAGAGCCAATAGAAGTTCGAGCTAACTTCTCTTCCGGATGCGTCCTCCAGGGACAAGCTGACGAAATAAGTGGTGGTTCGCAGCGGAACCGCTGGGATCGTAAAGGCCCTGGTTACACCGTCCGCGTCAACATTGACGGCAGCACTCGTCGAGTACTGCGTCCGCGCGTCCAGATCGTATACACGGGCACGAGCTGTGAGGTGCTGAAATTTCGCGTAATGGGAGTTCACGACAACAACCGATTGATCATCGTACGAATACTGGATGTGCAGCGGCTCACAGGCCTTCTTTGTGCCGAAGTACCCGCCCCCGGGATGCAGAAAGTAGTCGTAGAGATTCCAGATCACCGAAGGCCAGGCGTTATTGAGCATCCATTGAATCACGCCCGTCGCGTCGTACTTTTTGGCGGCGAACGCCTCAAACATTGCACGTTCCGCTTCGTAAGCGCTGACCTGTGACTTAAGGACAAAGTCTTCGAGATTCTCGGACGGGCCATATCGTGCAGCAAGGGTGCGCGCGTAGACGTCAAGATCTCGGGGCACGTCGCGTCCAGCATGGAAACTCCAATACTTGTCAATCGGCCACAGGTGTTCCGGCGGCAGGAACTTCCTGAGACTCTCGACCGCTGGAACGGCGGCGCCCGGGCCTGTCTCGGTATTGAACCCAAACGCTCCTCCGCGGCCGCGATCCGTCGACCAATACACCGGAGGGACATATTCGTAGGGGCCGGTCATCTTGAGACCCGTTGCCCCGGTGATCGGTGTCGGCGGCTGGGAAGCCGAGGATTGATATGGATTCGGCCAGTCGAGGTCTTTGAGTATGCGAACGTACGTCGCTTCGACTTTCGGCGGGGGTGGATAGTCGCTCCCGTTCAGCCAGTCGAAAACGGAGGGATGAATACGCAGACGACGAATTTGATCGCGCAGGGACTCTGCCGAAATCGTGAAGTCCTCCGGCTTCCAACGGTCCCACTTCTCCCAGTGATCGCAGCAAGACCAACCCGCCATGACCAGCACACCCTGGCGATCGCACAGATTCAGGAAGTTCTCGTCCTCAAGTTTTCCTTCCAGGCGAATCGCGTTCAGGTTCATGTCCACGACGTAGCCGATTTCGGCCGCCTGACGCCGCGGCGAGGCACGCAATAACATGTCAGGCGACCATCCGGCGCCGCGAATCAGAATCCGCTTCCCGTTGATCCTGAAAATCCGGGCCCCCTTCTCAGTGAGTTCCGAAGTGACTTCGCGAATCCCAAAATGTGCGGTCTGCGTATCGGATGTCGCGCCGTCGCACTCAAACCACAGCTTGAGCTGGTAAAGGTTCTGCGGACCCAGTTTGGCAGGCCACCAGAGGCGCGGATGGCGCAGCGTCAATTGTGGATACTCATCCGGCGAGAAAGGAACCACCCTCGTCTCAAGTGGCGCCAGTTTGACTTGCCGGGAGAAACTCGCATCCCCGATCTGTCCGTGGAGCGTTCCTGTCACCAAGCGATCGCTGGCGTTGTGTAATTCCGCTGTCACGTTGAGGCGGGCCGACTCAAACGAAGGTGACTCAAGACGGCTGACCACGTCCGGCCAGCGAACGGCGACCGGACCCGTGGTGGTTAGATATACGTCACGCCAGAGTCCAGTATTCTTATCCGGCGGAGCGGGGTTCCAGTCTATCCAACTAATGGCCAGATCGTCTGGTTGCGGCGGAAACACCTGCACCGCAAGAGCATTTTGCCCTTCTTGCACGATGGCATCCGTGACATCGAATGCGAAGAGTCGCCACGCCCCCGCGGTTTCCTGCGCGGTGGCGATCGAACGGCCGTTCAACCAAACGTTGGCCCTGAAATTGATGCCATCGAAGTGCAGCCAGACTCTCCGCTCCCGAGAACCACCCGACCAACGGAATTCCTTGCGGAACCACCATGACGACCGGAACGGACTGTCAGGCGGCATCGGCACGTTTGAAAAGTTGTGTTCGGGATGAATTACGCCTGCCCGTGCCGCGTAACCTGCGCCAGGCACAGACGCAAGATTCATCCCAAAGTAGGGATCAGGATAAACGTGGTTGTCAACGAGCGCGCCGAATACCGTTGTGGGCACCGAAGTGTGGTACCACTCCTCAGGCTTGAAGCTGGTTGTGGAAATTCGGGACCCACCTTCAGTCACCTTGTCCGCGGATTGAAGAAGCCAACCATCGTGTAGCAGGACGGCAGAAGGCGGTCCGGAATTGGCGCAGAGCGCGGTCACAATTACGGGACCAGTTAGAGCGGCAAGTAACGGCAGTCTCGCGGGCATGAGTGTAGCGAAATCAGTGAACGCCAGCTTCGTTTTTCGAGCAGATCCCAGGCTAACAGAAAGCTGCTTCGCGCCGCCGAAACTCTCCTTCGCAGGCAAACACGGTTCACAGAATCGCCAGCCAGAACTTCATCGCGCATCCTCCCTAGCCTCTCTACTTCCCAGGATATCTGTCTTTCGCAGAGAGCGAGTCACGCCGAGGCAAAAGATCGTAGCAGATTGATTGTGTTGCTAATGGCCACACCGTCTCCCACGTCGATAGGAACAAAGGTGCCGCGTCGCGACAAAGATGTAGAATAGCTGGCTCCATGGACACAATGATGAAGTCAACCACCAACCAGCGTCGATGGGGTGCAGTCATTTGCGTAATCCTCGCGGTCCTGGCCATCGTGGTTTACCTCGGGGTCGGCGTGCGCGCGGCGAACACGTGGGCGCATCCACGGCGTAATACGTATTTCTCGGCAACGCCGGCATCATTCAATCTGGAATTTCGCGACGTGCGCTTCCCTTCCCGGGATGCCGGCATCGAGATCTCCGGATGGTGGATCCCCCGGACCGGCAGCGGCAAAGCCATCGTGATGGTCCACGGAAGAGGCGAAAATCGCACCACCGAGTTCTACGATCATTTCCTCGATCTCGGGGCCGCGCTCAACACTTTTCAGGGACGCGGCTTCAACGTTCTGAGGATCGACCTGCGGGCACATGGCATGAGCGGCGGCTTCGACTCCGCATGGGGCGTCGGCGAGCGGCACGATGTCGAAGGCGCGGTGGACTGGATCAAAGGGCAAGGATTTCAGCCGGCCAGCATTGGGGCGCTGGGCGCTTCGCTCGGCGCGACATCCTGCGTCTATGCGATGGCCGAGGACCCGGATATCAGCGCCCTCGTTACAGACGGCGCCGGGGTGGATGAATACGCAAGTATCGAGAGGGGTTGGAAGAGGTCGTCCGGCACGCCGCAGTTCTTCTTTCCTGCGGCGCGGCTGATGGAGCGCGTCCTCTACGGATACGATCTCCACATGCTGCGCCCTGTGGACGCTATGAAGCGGATACCTCCCCGGCCAGTACTACTCATTTATGGCCTTCTGGAATTGCCCGCAGACAGCGACCGGCGCCCGCAGATCAGGGCTGCCTTGCCGGACGCTGAGTTATGGGTGGTGCCGGGCGCCATCCACACCGGTGCTTACACGCAGGTCCCACAGCCGTACCTAGCGAAAGTCGGGGCGTTCTTCGAGAAAAACTTGAAATAGAGTAACGAGCGTCTGGTCTCGACCCAGCGCCGTGACGACCGCCGGCTCTCTGGATGTCCGATCATCGGCTGTGGACATGCAGCCGACGTTTGTGTACGCTCCGATCCGGCTTTTTATCTAAACACAGGGTCATGTACCGCTCAAGCTTGAAGTCATCAATGTGGTCACACGGGTGGCGCTGCTAAAGGTGGTTGTTTGCGGTGAGGTTTAGGCGGATTCACTCGCGGATACCAATCCAGTAATCGCCGCTAGCATCGAAGACCCGGCAAATTTATAACCTCCGCGAAGCCCAAAGTTTGTTCAAACTTACTAACCTTCGTTAATCCGTTTACATCCCCCGTAGCGCCGGCTGCGATCTATCCATCCTCTCAAACACTAGTAAGAAAGGCCAGTTACGGCAGGACCCGTGAACGTCGGCAGTTTCACGATGAAGAGGAATCAAAATAATACCAAACCCGGCCGATATGAAGTTAAGCTGGACTACAACTGGACTATGCCTTCTGTTTCACGTTTGGGTCCGTGTATCTCGCACGTGTGGAGCAAAGAGGACAGCCCACTAAGAACGAAAGTTAGCAGCCAATGATGAGAACAGAACGAGTCATGTGTAGACAAGCTTCGATGAAGATGGTTCTTATTTGTATCTTGGTTTTTGCTGCCGAAGGCGCACTTGCGCAGCCGTCGATTTCATTGTCAAGCGGATCAGGCGCTCCGGGCACGAGTGTTTCCGTGAATATTTCGTTTAACGCTAATGGCACTCAGCCTACCGGAGCACAGTGGACCTTAAGCTATTCATCCATCGATTTCAGCTCAGTCTCGGTTGCGCAGACTTCGACAGTATCGTCAGTCTCGGGCGAAACGTTCTTGTGTCCTGCTGGCGCCAGCAGCGCAACCTGCATAATCATCAATATCGGGTCAGATACAGTGCTGGTGCCCAATGGCATCATCGCTGTGGCAACGTTTCACATATCTCCGTCATCCACGAACACCTCCTCGCTGATTACGCTCTCGAATCTGGTTGCGTCTGACGGTGGCGCCACCGGCCTCAGCCTTACAGGCAGCGCCGCCACCATTACGATCAACCAACCCATGGTTGCGCCCGCCGCCCTCTGGAAGCTAGATGAACCTATCAGCGCGAGTTCGTTTGGTGATTCTTCGGGCAATGGGAATACGGGCGCCTGCGGCGTCGCCTGCCCCGCCATGGGGGTGCCCGGAAGAACCGGAACGGCAGCCAGCTTCAACGGAGTGAATGACCAGATCATCATCCCGGACTCTCCCTCTCTGCGGCTGAACCACTTCGCCATAGCCCTCTGGGTCTATCCGGCGCAGGTAAAGGGCGACTATCAGCCGCTGCTAGTCAAAGAGGACTCAGGCGGTAATAATCGGAATTACGGCCTGTACATCGTCCCCAACACCATGCAGGTCCGCTACGGTATCTGGGGCGGCGATTGCATAACGAAGTTTGCAGCCAACAGTGTTGGCCACCTGGCGCTGAATACCTGGAACCAGATTGCCTTCACCTATGACGGCACGGTGGAGTCGCTCTACCTGAACGGTGTCCTGGACAGTTCCCACACCGCTGTATCCGCATCCCTGTGTCAAGGTGCTGTGCCGGTGAAGATCGGCATGGAATCATCCGCATTCCAGCCATTCAAAGGGACGCTGGCTGACATCCGGATCGACACCCAACCATTGACCGCCACAGGTGTGGCGAATCTACATCTGGCTAGTCCATCTGGATCGCATCTCGAAAATGATGCTCCAGGCACATCGGAAAACGAATAAGCATCTGGTGCCAGCAGGCTGTCGATCTCGCCGGGGTCAAAAACTGTGCGATTGAGATCGAATTCGAGCTCTTTCAGTTCCCGCAACCCCAGAGCGAGCAAACCCTAGGAATGAAGGGACGTAGAGACGGTACTCCGGGCTTCCACAGTGGTTGGGTAGCCCACAGGTCAAAGACAACTCAACTTCGTGAACGACCTCGCCGAGGAACCTGTGGTTTGGAGACGCGGATCTGTACAAACCCTTACGATGTTTGACCCGCAAGACGAAGCTCATCTTCAATCTCGTAGATCTTATCTTCGAGGGGTCGCGTCGGCTTGCCGGCGGCTTTGGCCTCCTCGAGCTTCCGCTTGCCGGTCGCCAGACGCCTTTGGAGCCTGCCTATTTTTGGATTCGGCTTTTGCGGGACCGGCTCTATCTGAGGTTCCGCGCGAACAACTTTCCCGGCCGACTTCAGCTTGCCGGCTTTCCTACTTTTCGTCTTGGCGTGTGCTTTATATCGAAACGCCGTGACCGGTGAGGCCGGCTTGAGAACTGCCCCGAAGTCCGCACGGTACTCTTCGGCAAGTCGCGCCGCTTCTGACAGGAGTTCGCGGAACCGAGACTCCATTGCCTGTTTCGCCTTCAGTCGGAGGTCGTCACCTTGCTGCTTCCATTTCTGGTACTCGGAAATGACATCACTCATGGATTTGGCCTATCTTATCCCAACTCTCGGCAGTGGAAGGCTCCGGCGTTTGCACCGCCTCCTGGGCGACCTGCCGCTCGACATTCAAGGCCACCTTTTTGCGAACGCCTGTAGACATGCTGGGATTGATCATGTCACCGCCGTTTCACGAGACTGACGATCGCCATCGAGCGCATCCCTTTTCCGCGGCTCGAACGAAAACTGCAGGTGATTCTGAGTCCGCGAAGAAGTGAAAGCCGTATTGGAAGCGCCACGTTCACCGCGCGCTGCTGGCCGTGCTGTACGGCGGCGGAGTACGCATCGCTGCGGCACGCTTTCGCCATGCACCTGCTGGAGGCCGGAATGAACACTGGGAAAAGATCAGAAATTTGCAGGCTTGCTCGCATCGCGGCCACCGTTTTACTGAGCAGGAATTAGGATTGCTAGTGTTGAGTTACAATGCTGAATTTTGTTGTAAGGCATTGTACCTTACCGCTGCGGAATTCTTGACAATTGGCGCGGACCCCGTCATCGTCATGGCATGACGATCCAAGGAAAGACAGCACTAATTACGGGAGCCTCGCGCGGGATCGGGCGGGCGATCGCCTGGCGGCTGGCCCGCGACGGAGCGGCCGCCGGGATCAATTACCGCGAGCGGGCTCGCGACGCGGAATCGCTGGCTGCCGACATCCGCAACGCGGGCGGCCGCGCACTTGCAGTGTGTGCCGATGTGGGCGATGCTCACGCCGTGCGCGCCATGATCGAAAGACTCGAAGCTGAATTGGGCGCCATCGAAATCCTCGTAAACAACGCCGGTGTCTTTCGAGGCGGAGATCTGGCGGACTTCGACTATTCCCAAATGGAAGGCATGCGCCGGACCAATGTAGACGGCCTGGTAAACGTCACGCGGGCCGTGACGCCCGGAATGCGGGCGCGCGGCTTTGGGCGCATCGTCAACCTGACGTCCATTGCCGCGCAGGGGACCGCGATGGCCGGTACCACGTTTTACGCCGCCACCAAAGCCGCCGTCGCCGTACTCACGCGCCGCTTCGCCATGGAATTCGGCCCGCACGGCATTACCGTCAACGCCGTGGCGCCGGGTTTCATCGCCACCGATATGCCGGCGCAAGAACGCACATCCGCGGAGTTCGCTTCGCTCTCTGAACAGTTCGCCGCCAAAGCCATGGTGCGCCGCGTGGGAACGCCTGACGACATCGCGCACGCCGTGGCGTTTCTCGTCTCACCCCAGTCCGGCTTCATCACCGGCCAGGTCCTCACCGTCGATGGCGGGCGCATGGACTACATTGGGCATCCCTGATCCGGCCGGACACAGGCCGCGAAAATACGGACATCGCGTACAATGCTCACCCTCGTGCAACCGGAACTCGAGCGTTTCCTGGGCCTCGCAGAACTCCCGCACCAGCTCTTCCGGATTATCGAGTAACGTTCGCTCCAGCGCGACGGGCCAGGCCGCTCCCGGACGCAAAAAGTAGAGAAACCCTTTCGCGGGAGCCCGGCCCGTGATTCGCTCGAGTGCCAGCGCGTACAGGCGTAACTGCGGCGCATAGAACCGTGCGCGGGCGGCGGCATCACGGCTCTTCATATCGTCGGTCTTGTAATCCACCAGCACCAGCTCGCCGTTCTCCTCAAACCACAGATCGATCTGCCCGCGCAGCACCATGCCCTCGATCGCCATCACGAAATCAAATTCGCGCTCGATTCGTGTTGCCCGCGCGGCACGCCTGCCGAGTTCGCTGGCATGGAATGCCTCCACCAGCTTGCGCGCTTCAGCCGTCGCCTGCTCAACCGGCTGCCCGGCCAGCAGCGCGTGCACTTGGAGCCCGAACTGGCTGGCATCCACTTCATCGCCGGGATCATCGTCTTCCGCGATGTCGAGCTTGCGCGGAGAATTTCCGCGCCACCCGAGGTATCGCTCCAGGTAATAGCGGCGCGGGCAATGGGCGAACAGCGCCACCGAGGTAACGTTCGCCGCAAAATCGTGCTGGTCAATGACGGCCGGGCGTGTCACCATTTTCGAGGTTTCCGGTACCTGCTGCTGGGCGCGGCCCAGAAATTCCGGCGGTTTGTCGCTGGCGAAGACGCGCAGCGGGAAACTCTGCCCGTTCGGCGCCTGCATGGGCTCGACTTTCTGCGTTGGGATGCTCAGATCCACACCCAGGGCTTCCTCGAGCGCGGCCGCCCATTCCTTTCGCTTTCCGAAGCTCGAATACGAGAACACCAGGCGCTCTTCGGCCCTCGTCATGCCCACGTAAAAGAGGCGGTTGCCTTCCTCCGTCTCCCGTTGTTTCGTTTCGTCCTCGATGTTTCTGAGGAACCAGTCGCGCTTGCTCTCGCCCGTGGCTGGATTCAACCACTGCGCTCCCAATCCGATTCGCGGCGAAAAAGCCAGGGCCCCGGCCCCTTGCTGCATCCGTTTATGCAGTGCGGCCAGGAACACGACGGGAAATTCCAGCCCCTTGGCGGCGTGTATCGTCATGATGCGTACAGCGTTCACGGCGTCTTCCGGTGGCACGTCCGTGTCTCGCGCGTCGGCATCGCGCATCCTCTGCAGTTCCTCGACGAACTCCGCGAGAGTAATCCGGGTAGACGCTTCGCGTGACAGCGCCAGGAATTTTTCAATATTTGCGGCAGTGCGGCTCCCCGGTTCGGCGGCGTATCCCGTTTCGTCCATTGCGCGCATTAGGAGACGGTCAAACCCTACAAGGTCGCGCGCCTCGCGCCACCGAAGCAACTGCTCACGAAAGCGGCGAAGCTTGAGCAGATCTCCATCGGTGTACGGTGCATCGGCGTGTTCGATCCTCCGCACCGCGCTCCCCAGGTTGCCGGTCAGCGCCAATCGCAGCAAGGCTTCATCGGAAACCGCAGCGAAGGGCGAACGCAGCACCCCGGCCAGGCTGATCTCGTCCCGCGGATTGTCAATCGTGCCCAGCAGATTCATAAGATCCACCACTTCGCGCGTCTCAAAGAATCCTTTGCCCTGGTTCAACAGGTACGGAATTCCAGCCGTTTCAAAAGCGCGCGTGAACGCCGGAAGTACTTCCGAATTGCGCACAAGTACGGCGATATCGCCGTAGCCCGCCCGCCCGCTTTCGAGTTCCAGCGAACCGGTGAAATCGAGAATCCGCCGCGCCACCCATTTGGCTTCCCGGTCCAGTGCGGCGTCGGCTGTTTCGGCGACGCCGGCAATCACCTCAACCGAGGGTTCCGGCTGCAGCGGAAATTCCTTCGCGGCGATCAGTCGCCGTTCCTCGATCCCCGGCGCGTGATCCAGAATCGTTTCTACGGCGCGCAGAATCCCTTCCCGGCTTCGCCAGTTCTCCACCAGTTCCACCGGGCGCCTGCCGTTTTGCTCTACGTCATCGCGATAGGCGCGGAACACGCCTGGATCAGCGTGCCGGAACCCGTAAATCGACTGGTTCACGTCGCCCACCGCAAAGAAAGCCCCTGGAGCGCGCACCAATTTGAGCAGCTTCGCTTGCTGCCCGTTAGTGTCCTGCAGTTCGTCCATCAGGACGTGCTGGAACTGATCTCGAACGCGACGGCGAACCTCGATGCTCTCCTCAAGCAGGCGGACCGCGAAGCCTTCCAGATCGGAGTAATCCAGAACGCCAATGGCCCGCTTTCGCTCGCCATAGAGCTGGTCGAAGCGCTGAAGCAACGCAATGAGGGTCTCCCGTTCGCGCGAATAATACTGTGTCAGGAGTGTCCGGTACAATTCGGGAACGGTTTTGTCCTTAATTGCCTGCAGCCGGTTTGCAATCGTGGTGTTTTGCTTGAGCGCTCTGAGATTTGTCGGAAATTCATCGATGATTCGGAAGTGTTCCACGGTGATCGGCCCGTCGGGCAGCGCTGCCAGGCGCGCGGCCGCGTCTAGAACTTCGCGCAGACGGGCGGTCTGGCTCAGGTTCCATCCCACAGGCATCTCATTGCTCACCTCAGCCAGCGCGTCCCTCAGTTCTTTGAACCCGGTTGCCCTGTGCATGACAAAACTGCGCAACTCGCCGGCTCGAGAACCCGCGCAACGCATGGCATCGTACACGCCCGGGAGTTGTTTGGCCAGTTCCGGAGACGCGAGGCCTCGCATCAGCCGCCGCGTGGCCTCGGGTTGATCCGCAAACATCCCGTCGAGCACATCGGTCGCGGTCTGGCCCTGCATGATGGTTGCCTGCCGCGCATCCAGGACGCGAAACTCCGGGTCGATTCCCGCCGCAATGGCATTCTCGCGCAGCAGCCGCGCGCAAAAGCCGTGGATGGTGGAAATATTCGCCTGTTCCAACTCGCGCCTGCGTTCCGGCATTGTGTGGAACGCCTCGGCCAGCCGCTCTTTCATGTTGCGCGCGGCCTTCTCCGTGAACGTGATGGCCAGAATGCGCTGCGGTGCGACCCCGGCTTCCACCAGCCGGCGGTAGCGCTCCACCAACACGCGAGTCTTGCCCGACCCCGGGCCCGCAACCACACACATATCCTGGCCGGTGTGTGAGATGTCGATCGCTTCAAGCTGATGCGGCGTGAAATCCACTAAGCGCCCTCAGCAATTGCCAGTTCTGCGGCCGTGAAACGGCACACATCCCTGAAGTCGCAGTATCTGCATTTCGAAATATCACTCGGAACGGGTTCAATCCGGCCCGACATGATTTCCTGAGCAGCGCGCAGCCCCTGTTCCGCGGCACGGGTCAGCCATTCCGGCGTGAACGGCGCGACAGCTCCCGCCTTGCACGAGGCGAGCCGCTCGCCCCAGCCGCCATACTCCACTCGATCCCGCAGGCTGCAATAATACATGCCCGCCGGCCGCAGCCCCAGGCCTCGTTCCGCGGCCAGCCAGTAGAAGGGACCTTGCAGGAGACTTTCGTTTCCCGTGTATTCGCTCGCTTTCTTTTTGCTGTATTTGTAATCGATGACGAATGCACGACCATCGGCAAGCTTCACCACCCGGTCGATCCGGCACCGAACGGCGAGGCCCCCATCCAGCTCAAACTGGCATGGCTGCTCGCTCTCGCTCGTGTGCCCGGCGGGCCAGGCGTCGATTTCCGCAAAGCGGCGCAAATCCGCCAGCATTCGCGAACGCAGCAGCTCAGTCTGATACCCCGCGGGAATAAATTCGCTATGCGCTACCTCGTGAAACACGCGCTCGAAGACTTGTTCAATCGCGGCTTGCGTTGCGACCCACTGCGCGATCACCGTGTGCACGACGGTGCCGGCGACCCGGAAATCCAGGCGCTCTTCGGGATTCGCTGGCCGCCCTTCGAGTTTCAGCGTGTGCCGCCCAAAAAACTGAAAAGGACACTGTAAGTAGCTTTCAAGCGCCGTGGGCCGCACTTCCCGATGCTTGTCGGCCAGCACTGCGAACAGATCCGCCGAACGAATGCGCACCGCGACAGGCTCCAACGGAACACTCGGCAACCGCACGGGCCTGCTGGCGGCGACCGGTTCCGTGGGCTCCAGAAACAGCGACCGCAGATTCTGCTCCCCGCGTGCATCGTTCTTCGGATAGCTGAGAACCAGCGAAGCCGTTGCGCGACTCAGCGCCGATTCAAACAAGAAGTGCTCTTCCCGATCGGTATCCTCCGCTGTGCGGATTCGAATGCCGCTGTCCTTCAGGCGGCGCCGGAGAGCCTCCGGCAAGAACGGGTCCGGCGGATGATACCGGGGGAACTGCCCTTCCACCAGCCCGCACACGAACACCACGGGCAGTTCCCATTGCCGCGCCTCGTACGCGCTCAGCACGTGGACGACGTTCCGGCGCTGATCTGCGATGCGCAGCGGCGTGAGCCGGAGCACCGCCATCATCGCTTTCCAGAACTCATTCAGCGAAATTTTGGCCGCCCCCTCAAACGTTCCGGCGGCCTCAGCGGCAGCTGCTTCGAAAGCGTCTATCGCCCGCGCCTGCGACCGCCCCTCAAGCGCCGTCTGGTGGGTTACTCGGTCGCGCGGCTTCCCCGGCTTGTAGATGGCGCGCAGGCCACACATCCGCTCCGCCCACTCCGCTGGTTTCAGCGACAGCGAACGCCACGTGTCCAACTCCACCAGGCGATCGAGCAGCCAGCCGAGCCGCCGATCGGTGGCTGGACCTTCGGCCGCAAGCTGCCGCAGCGGTTCAAGGCCCTTGCTCGGCATTCTCTCGCGCACCTCGAAATCAAACCGGTCCATGGGCGCCGAGATCCCCGCGCCCGGCGCCAGTTTCATGGCAATCAACGTCTGCTCGTGGTCCCAGCCGCCATGCATCGCATCCACAGTCCCCGCTATGTATCGGACCGCCGGGTGCTCCAAAAGGACTGAGTCGAAATAAAAACGCGCCGGGATGCCGAACCGTTCGAGCGTGACGCGCAGCAGCCCGAGATATACTTCGGGCGCGCGCATGATAATCCCCATCTCATGAAACGGTCTGCCGCCGGCCGCCTCCTCGAGGATCCTACGCGCTATCTCGTCCACTTCGCGTTCGATTCCGGGCGCAGTGAATAATTCACGCCTGGGAGGCACTCGCTCGCGCGCCAGCACCAACTCCCGAAACTCCATAGACACGAGGTGTGCGCGCGCCGCTGCAGCAACGCCTGCTGATGGCAACGCGACCGTCACGTCCGCGTGTTTCGCAAGCGCTCTCACCGCTGCCAGTTCGGAATCGGTGAGAGAGAAGAATCCGTCGAGCCAGATCGTAGTCAGGCCGCCAACTCCCTCCTGATCGATGCGGGCGGCTGCGCGCTCGAGTCGCGTGGACCGCATCCCGAGCTGGCGCTCCTCCAGCAGCCGGTTCACTTCGGCATATACCTGAGCCAGCGCTCGCCCAAGTCCATCCGCCGGCGCGTGCCGCCGCAACGAATCCGCGTCGCAGCCGGCGGCGGAGCACTCTTCGATGGTTTTCGCCAGCCTCGCGTGAAATCCCGCGAGGTGCGCCACCTTCGCGAACTCCGGGAGATTGAGGCGCTGCACGGCTTTCTCCACCAGCACGTAAAAGAGGGAATCGGCTACCTGCGGAAGGTCAGCGGCCCACGGCTCGATAAAACGCGAAATCGTCTGGACAACCGCGGGCGAAAAGACGAACCCCTCGCGCGCCACCTGGTTGCGAAGATGCTGCGCCATGGTCGCGGTGGGTACCAGCAGGCGAACCGTGTTGTCACCTCGCCTGAGCGCCGAACGCAGCTCCTCAAGAATCGTGAACGTCTTGCCGGAACCCGCGGGCCCGGTCAGCAATTGCATTTAGAAACCAGCTTACCGCGCTGCGCCGGAATTCATTCACTGGTTGGCGCCTGGTGCGGGCCGCACTCCGCGATTCTTCCACTCGCGCAACTCGGCGAAACCCCGTGCCACCTCTGTGTTGTTGATTGCGCAGTGTCCGTCATGCTTCACGTATTGCTGTACGAACAGGCTCTGAGTGCCCATCTGTTCCACCAACCGTGCGTAAGCGTCGGGCACCCAGGGCTGCACGATCGGATCATAAGTGGTGTGGATCGCCAGCATGGGACGCGTAAGCTTGCCGGTAGGTGTGTAATGGTTGTGCGCGTATTCTCTGGCGCGCGGATCAGCGGCGTAGCGTTTCACGCCATCGTTGAGCGCGTTGTCGTCGGGCGTCCCCGTGTAAATAATGTTGCGATTGTCGAACGGGTTTCCGCCTCCGCGCTGTTCCAGGTCCATCAGCACATATGTAAAGAACACGAGCGTGTGCGCCAATTCCTTGTTGCTGCGGACGCCGGACCATCGGCGCACAACCTCCGCTTGAGTGGGTTTGGAGTCGAGCAGCAGCGTGATCTCCTGTTCGAGATCTTTGCTCATCTTGAAACTCGGCGGTACGTGGTCAGGACTTGGCAGTGCATCCGGGAAATAGTAGTCGAAGACCACCCGCAGATCCAGCGGCTCGCGATCTATATACCAGGTGGCCGCTCCCAGCGGCGCGCACAGCGGCAAGGCGCCATCGTAGACGCTGGGAAACGATTCGACCAGCACCATGGTGAGAAACCCGCCCATCGAGTGCCCGGTCACATACGTCTCTTTCGGCGCGCCGTACTTCCGGATGAAGTAGCGCCGCAACGCCTCGGTATCGTGCACGCCTTCATCAATGGCCCAGCCGCCCACCGCGAAGCCCGACTGGATGAACGCGTAGCCCTGGCTGACAAAAACATCGATGAACGGGTTGGGCCTGTCTTCGAAAGTGCCTGGAGCGTCGCTGTACCCGTGACAATAAACTACCAGCCCGCCGTTCCACTCCTCCGGCATGTCGATGCGAAACTTGGCGCCGTTGATCTCACCGAGTTCGGTATGCCCCGCAGCAAAGCACAATCCCGGAAGCAGAGCAGCAAGCAGGATCACAGTTTTCATGGCGGATTCTCCACTATACAGCGGAGCAGGATTCTGATCCGCGAGAGAGCGGTCTTGCCCCTCTACCCTCGCAGCACCGCCAGCAGCGCCTGCCTGAGATCCTTCTGCTTGTCGGCCGCTAGCTTTTCGCCACCTTCGGTCACATAGAAAACGTCGATGGCTTTGTGAGCCTCGGTATCAATCAACACGACGTCGATGCTCGCACCCCGCGACGAGATCGTCGAGGCCATGTCGTACAGCAGTCCAGGCCGATCTTCCATCACCACCTGAATCAGCGTGGCCGACTGCGACGCCTGGTCGTCCATGTGCACCGTGGGTTCAATGCGGGCTCGACGGCTTGGCAGCGGCACGCGCGGCCGGCTGCGCAGCAGCTCTTTCACCTCGACGCGGCCCAGCACAGCGCGCTCCACTGTGGCTCTCAAGCGGTCCACTTCACTGGGATTGAGTTCCAGCGTGCGCAAGGGATCGGAAAACGAAAACGTGTCCAACACCGTGCCGCGCCGGTTGGCGAACGCCTCAGCTTTTAGGATGTTCAAGCCGAAACTGGACAGCGCCCCGGCAATGGATGCGAAGAGAAATGGCCGGTCCCTGGTGACCAACGTCAATCTGTAATTGTCACTGGCCCTCTCGACCTCCACCGCTACTCCGCGCGCATGGCTGTCCTTTTCGAGTCGCATGTGACGCGCGATATCGGTCTCCAAATGCGTGCGCAGATAGCGTGTCGGAAAGCCTTCCAGGAACTCGGCCCTTTCCGGGGATCCCGCGCTCTGGATACGCTCTGTTTCCAGCTCGCGCGTCAGCTCGTTGTAAGTCTTCAGGTAGAGCCGCCACAGCTGTTCAGCCCGCCAGGAAGTCATGGCCGTCGGATTCACCGCGCTGATATCGGCGTACGTGAGCAGCGTCAGATATTTCAGATTCTCCACGGTCCCCACTTTGTGCGCGAGATACTGCGCGGTCGCCGGGTCTTCCGGATCGCGGCTGTTCATCGTCGCCGACATTTCCAGGTGGCATCGGATGAGGAACGCCGCGGTCGAACGCTCCACCGCCGGCATCTGGATGCGTTCCATCGCGCCATCGGCGATGCGAAGTGAAGCGTCTACATGCCCCTCTTCCGGGCTGCCCTTCCCCACGTCATGAAACAGCAATGCAAAAACCAGTACACCCGGCTGCCCAATTTCGGCCAGCAGCCCCGCATACGAGGTCGCCGCCGGTCCCTTCGCCGCCTGGAGTTGCGCCAGCGTCTGGATGGCGACCAGCGTGTGTTCATCCACCGTATAGCGGTGATAGAAGTCCCGGATCACCAGGCAGTCGATGTCCTCCATCTCCGGGAAAAGTGTGCTGAGGAGTCCTGTCTCATGCGCTGCACGCAAAGCCAGCGCCGCGTGCGGCAAAGAGAGTGCTTCGCCAATCGCTCCCCAAATGGGACGCGAGACCGCAAAGTACTTACTAGTAGCGGGACGGTGCGTGGTAATGCGCTCCTCGGCCTCCAGAGACAGGCGAAAACCATGGCGCGCGACGAACTGCAGCAGCCGCAGCAGCAGTTCGGGCTCGGCTTCGATCTGCTGCGGCGCGCGGAAGTAAATCCGCTCGCGCAACACTGTAAAATCGGCGTTGGAAATCCGAGAGCGGCGGTCGCGAAACTGGGCAAACAGCGAACTGGCGCGCGCCTCCTCCGTCTCCAGAACTCGCAGCGCTGACCGGTCGATCACCCGGGCGTTCCGAAAGTACGCGCGCATCAGCGCCGCCGGCTCCTGCATTCCCAACTGCTCCGCCACGCACTCCTGCGCGTCGAAGCTCAGCACGTTGGCATCACGCTTGGCAAGCTGGTGCAGATGAACTCTCAGCGCGAAGAGAAAGTTCCGAGCCTCGCTCAACTGCGCCATCGGCGCTGGCGGCGCCAGCGAAGCGGGCTTCGCCGCGGCAATCTGCGCCAGCCATGCCATCAGTTGCAGATCGCGCAGTCCGCCCGGAGCTTCCTTGATGTTGGGCTCCAGATGATGGAATGTGTCGTTGTATTGCGCGTGGCGCTCGCGCGTCATCCGGGACAAGTGGCGGGTCAGGCTGTCACGCTGGCCGTGAACGAATCGCGGAAGTTTCTCAACCAGCGAGCGATAGACGCCGGCATTTCCCGTCAGATACCGTTGATCCAGCAGGCTGACGTTCAGCTCGATGTTGTTCTCGTGAAGCTCCGCGCACTCCCCGGGCGTTCGCACGGATTGACTGACGCGCAGCCCCGCATCCCACAACTGTTGCAGAAACCCCGAAATCGAGTCTTTTACGCCCGCCGCCGCTTTTTCACTCGCGAACAGTAGCAGCAGATCGACGTCAGAGTACGGAAAGAGCTGGCGCCGCCCGTAGCCGCCGACCGCCAGCAGGGCAGCCCCAGCCGGCACCATCTTGGAAAGATGCTGCGCCCAGGATTTCAGGACCAGCGCGTCGACCGCCGAGGTGCGCTCCTCGATCGCGCGCAGCGGATCAAAGAGCAGTTTCTCCGCGATCGTCATTCCGAATCCGGATGGCTTCGGCGACCTCGTAAATGAAGACTTTGCCGTCACCGATCTTGCCCGTGCGCGCCGCCCCAGTCAGCGTGCGCAATACCTCATCCAGCCGCGCATCGGCGACCACCAACTCCAGTTTCATCTTGGGCAGCAGGTCCACGTTGTATTCCTGGCCGCGGTAAACCTCTTTGTGGCCCTTCTGCCTGCCGTGCCCCCGCACCTCGGTAATGGTCATCCCGTCGATGCCAATCGCTTTGAGCGCTTCTTTGACCGGATCCAATTTGAACGGCTGAATAATAGCTTCAATTTTCTTCATCGCAACATTCCTTGAGTGTGCCAGCCTGAAAGTCTCCTCACACCTCGAAGAAGTAACCTTCTTCGCCGTGCATGCTCAAGTCCAGGCCCTCGATCTCGTGGTCTCGTTCCGCCCGCACTCCGACGACGGCATCACAGATCTTCAGGATAATCAATGTCCCCACAATGGCCAGGCCCCACGCGATCACAGTCCCAACCAACTGGTTCAACACCTGTCCGGCGTTGCCATCCACCCATCCGAGCGCCAGCGTTTTGCCCGCGGAGTCCTTGAAACTGTCATTAATGGCGCTGGTGGCAAAAACGCCGGTCAGGATCGCGCCCAGCGTGCCGCCCGCTCCGTGCACGCCGAACGCATCCAGTGAATCGTCATAGCCGAACTTGTGCTTCACCAGAGTGGCCATAAGATAGCAGACGATCCCTGCCAGGAATCCGATCAGCAGCGCCGGAAAGGGTTGTACAAAGCCCGACGCCGGCGTGATCGCCACCAGGCCGGCCACGCACCCGGAAATTGCGCCCAGCACGCTGGGCTTGCCCGTGCGAATCCATTCCGCGAACATCCAACCCAGAGCCGCGGCCGCCGCGCCGAAATGAGTGGCGACGAATGCGCTGGTGGCCAGGCCTGAAGCCGCCAGCGCACTGCCGGCATTAAAGCCGAACCAGCCGACCCAGAGCAGGCACGCGCCAATCACGCTCAGCACTACGCTGTGCGGCTTCATCTGCTCGTGCGGGTATCCCACGCGCTTGCCTAGATAGAGAGCACAAATGAGCGCTGACACCCCCGATGTGATATGCACCACTGTGCCCCCGGCGAAATCAAAGCACGGAATCTTACCGCCCAGCGCCGCGTTCAACAGCCCGCCCTTGCCCCACACCATGTGCGCCATCGGAAAGTAAACCAGCAGCGCCCACAACACCGTGAACAGCAGCATGGCGCTGAATTTCATCCGCTCGGCAAACGCGCCGGAGATCAAAGCCGGTGTGATGATGGCGAACATCAATTGGTAAACCATGAACGTCTGCTGCGGGATGGTTCCGGCATAGTCCGGATTGGGGGTGATTCCTACGCCGCGCAAAAACGCGTAGCGCAGGTCGCCAATCACCGAGCTACCCTCGGCAAATGCCAGGCTGTAGCCCACAATCGCCCAAAGCGCCGTAATCACCGCCATGAGGATGAAACTGTGCATCATCGTGCCCAGCACGTTCTTGCGGCGAACCAGCCCGCCGTAGAAGAGCGCCAGCCCCGGTCCCGTCATCATCAGCACCAGCGCTGCCGACGTCAGCATCCACGCGTTGTCGCCCGCGCTTTGCGCCGATTTAACCGCGGTGTCGAGCGCCGCCAGCCGCGCATCTATGCTTGGCGCCGTCTGCGCCATCGCGGCCATCGAAAACACGAATAGTATCAGTACCTTCATGCCTGTTTCCTTTGTCGGGTTGCAAACCGAGACAGTGTACTATTATTCCGCGAACCATCGAGCGGCGGGAATGAACGTTTCTATCAGACCGATTGAAAATTTCTATTCGCTTAACGGGCCGGCCTTGGCCTGCCACCACGCTTGCCATCCGGCTCCGCAAGTGCCATATTTTTGTACAGCGGAGGTTGTATGCGCGCTGATCAGGCACAGATATCCTGGGACGAGAAAAGCAAGCAGTGGCTCGTACGGATCACAGTTGGCGAGGAGGTGATTCGCCGTCACTCCAAGTCGGCCAAGAATGCCGACGAGCAAACGCTCCGGGCCCTGGCGGTGCAAGTGGCACAGGAAGAGGGCTACGAACTCGAGCCCGCCAAAGTCAGCGTCGGCGGATAGCCGGCCTCCTCGGACCCCTGCCATCTTTGTCCCTCACGGACCCTCTTTGAGTGATAACATGGACGGTCCTGAGGAGAACCCATGAAAGCTAAGAAGGCCCTGAAGAGATTGCACAAGGTGGAGACTTTGCTGTCCACCGTCATCGATCAGTTTCCGGACAGCGCGCGTGGACTGCGAGACCTGCTGGGCTCGGCGCGATCTTCCATCGTTCGCGCCAGAGAAACGGTGAACGCCCGGGTTGCCCGCGCTGCCAAGAAACCTCCCGCCAAGGCCTCCGAGTCTCACCCGGCGCGCCTGAGCGCTGAAGGCCGTAAGCGCATTTCGCTCGCTGCCAAGCGCCGCTGGGCCCTGGCCAAGCAAAAGGGCATTCACGCCGTAACGGGGCGCAAACTGAGGAAGACCGCGTAAACGTCTCCCCATTTCGCTCGGAAAGAATCTGTGGCATAATCCGGGTGGTATGAAGCGCTGCATGTTAGCGCTGCTTTTCGCGTGTGCCGTGTTGCCGGCTCAAGAGTGGTCTCCGCGGGCCCGGCAATTCAAACCTCCGGAAAATTGGTTGAACTTTAATTTCAGCAACGTACAGCCGCCGGCGCAAGGCTGGTTCCGCCCCAACCTCGCCAATGTGCAGCCGCGCTACTGGACGCTCACCTCGCCACCTGGATCAGACGCTTGCTCGGTTCCACTGCTCGAGGCGCCGGTCAATCCCAACATAGACCCTAAGATCTCGGTACCCACAGGCCCCGGCGAAAACATCGACAACATGCCCATCGCCAAAGGCCTGCCGCCCTGCCCTTCGCGCGACGCGCAGCCCGAGGTCCTGTTCGTTCCCCGCACCAAATAGCAACGGCAATACGATTCACTGCGATTTCCGATTCGACTCCAACCTCCCAAGCCGGTAAAGCACATGTCGCCGCAGAGGATGTCCTTCCGGCAATCGCGGGTGATCGAAGTCGTCGCCCGCGTTGTGCGTCATCCCCAGCTTCTCCATTACCCGCCGCGAGCGCATGTTCGCGGGAACGGTGAAGGAAACCAGTTCATCGAGCCCAGCCTCTTCGAAGGCATACCGGACCATCTCCTGCGCGCCCTCGGTTGCCAGTCCCCGGCCCCAATAATCGGCGGCGATCCGCCATCCGATTTCGACGCACGGTGTAAACGCCGACTGGAATGACGGAACCGCCAGCCCCACAAATCCGATGAAAGAGTGATCCTCGCACAGTTCCATTGCACACAGGCCGAAACCATGCTCCCGGAAATGGGACTGAATCCAATCCACCAGCCCATCGCTCTCCTTCCGGGAAAGCGGACCCGCCATAAACTCCATAACGCGAGGATCCGCATTGAGACTAGCAAACGGCGCCCGATCCGACTCCTGCCACTGACGCAGAATGAGCCGATTGGTTTGAGCCACCACCATATCCGGCTCACTAGAATATCAGCCGTGCGCGAGACTCATTCGTACCTCAGCGCATCCATCGGCTCCACCTGCGACGCTCTCCGCGCCGGCAACAGCGCTGCCACACACGCCACCAGCAGCAGCAGCAGCGGCACGCCGATGAACGTCACGGGATCAGTCGCACTGATGCCATAAAGGAAACTACCGGCCAAACGCCAGAGCGCTAGGGAAATGGCGAGGCCAATGACGAGCCCTACGCCCGCCAGCAGCATGCCTTGGCGCGCCACCATGCGCAGCACGCCACTCGCGCTCGCGCCGAGCGCCATGCGGATTCCGATTTCGCGCGTGCGCCGCCGCACTGAGTAGCTGAGCACGCCGTACAATCCCACCGTCGCCAGCACCAGCCCGACCCCGCCGAATACACCGAGAAGCACGGCGCTCAACTTGGGGATCAGCAGCGCCTTGTTCACGTGCTCCTGCATGGTCTCAATGCCGAAAACCGCCAGGTTGGGATCGAGCGCCGCTACCTGCGCGCGAACCGCGCGCGTCAACGTTCTCGGATTGACCGTGGTCTTCGCCAAAATCGAAATGCCGAAGAAAGACATCACCTCTTCAGGATGCTGTTGCAGATCGAGATACACGATGCCGGCCGGGTCTTCGCCGAGCGTTCTCGACTTGGAATTCCTGGCGACGCCGATGATCTCCCAGGTTTTGTTGTCCCCGCGGAACCTGCGGCCAAGCGGGTCCTCGCCCGGAAACATGCGTTCGGCCAGCGTCTCGTTGATGATCGCGACGCGCTCCGTCCCTTCCTGCCGCCTGAAATCTCGCCCGCGGACGAGTGGCGTGCCGATCGTTTCGAAGTATCCCCTGTCCACGGTGTAAACGCTGGCCTCGAACTCTTTCGCATCGCTCTTGCCGTTATCAGGCTGGTAGCCGTTGTTCGTGCCGCCAAGGCTCAAAGGAAGGCTATCCAGAAAACTCACCGACGCGACGCCGGGCAGCGCCGATACGCGCTCGCGTAACTCTCCGAGGAATAACCTGGTCTTCTCTGCTGAATAATGGTGCAGCTTCGGATCAACGCCCATCAGCAGCACGTTTTCGGGACGCAGGCCCAGGTCGATCGATGACGCGTTCTGCAGACTGCGCAGAAACAGGCTGGATCCCACCAGCAACACGAGTGAAAGAGTTACCTGTCCGGCGACCAGCAGATTACGCATGCCAAACCGGCGCGAACGGCCCACCAGGGCTCCTTGCTCCTTGAGCGTGGTGACTAAATCCGGCCGTGTCGCGCGCAGCGCGGGCGCCAATCCGAACAAGACGCCGGTCAGCACGGAAAGCGCCGCCGTGAACGCCAGCACTCGCGCATCCGGAGTAAACGTAAAGCCGATCGGCATGGGCAAAGGCAGCTCGAACCTTGAAATCGGCCGGATCGCCGCCAGCGTCAGCAGGAATCCCACGGCTGCGCCTCCAATGGACAGCAGAATGCTTTCGGTGAGCAACTGGCGGACAAGGCGCCCGCGATCGGCCCCAATGGCCAGACGAATACCGATCTCCTTTTGCCGCGCCGAAGCCCGCGCCAATAACAGGTTTGCCACGTTGGCGCAAGCGATGAGGAGAACCAGGCCGACCACGGTCATGAGAATCACGAAAAGGCCAATGACATACTTGGCTCCTTCGCCGAGGAGAGCTCCCGCAGTGCTCAGGCGGATCGGCCGCCTGTTCCTCTCGTTTTTGTGATACGCGTCGTCCAGACGTTTCTTGACTACCTGGACGGCCGCCAGGGCCTGCTGCCGGTTCACTCCAGGCTTCAGCCGCGCATCCACATTCAGCCACTGTGCGCCTCGTTTCTCATTCAAGTGATCTTTCGACAGGTCCGGCATGATCTGATCCACCATTGCCAGCGGCACCCAGAACTCGGGAGTGATGGCGCGAAAAGTCCCCAGAAACCCGGCTCGTGCCACACCGACCACGGTGTAGCTCTGGTTGTTGAGGATCACCGTCTTCCCCACGATGCTGCGGTCCCCCGCAAACCGCCGGCGCCACAACCCGTAGCTCAGCACAACCACCGGATTTCTGCCGGGCACCTGGTCCTCTTCCGGGAGGAAGCCGCGCCCTACCGCGAGATCTACTCCAACCACGGAGAAGTAGTTACCGCTAGCCATCTGCCCCCAGATCCGCTCGGGTTCAGCCACGCCGCCCAGGCTTGCCGGAACAAGCGGGAAGCTGGCGCAAACGCCCTCAAACACGCCCTTGGCCTGGTCCCGGTAATCGATGTAATCGGGATAGGACATCGACTCGCCTTCGTTGAAATTCACCAGCCGGGCCGGCTCCTTCACCGGCAGCGAACCCAGCAGCACTGCGTTCACGATGCTGAATACCGTCGTGTTCGCGGCAATGCCTAGCGCAATCGAGACAACCACGGCGGCCGTAAACCCTGGGCTTTTGCGAAACGAGCGCCAGGCATAAGACGCGTCCTGCCATGTGGTTTCGAGCGGTGCGAGTAGCGAACGAGATGCGGCTGGCATCAAAGCCTCCTGCTCAGATTCGAGTCTTGCTATAGGTAACGAAAGCCGCCGCTGAGAAGTTCAGTGGCGCGAAGCGTTTAAGATGGCCCGAACGCCATCCACACACAATCGTGCCGCGTGTTTTGATTCCGCGGCAAGCCCCCCTACCGCATCTTCAATTTCGATCGCCTCGATTTGAGCCATCTCGGCGCGCGTCTTCCCGGTGATCCACTCGGTCAGCGCTGACCCGGCCGCAATCGACGCCGTGCAGCCGCGCGTCTTATACTGCACTTGCGCCGCGACATCGCCTTCGAACCGCACCGAAAGCCGCAAAATATCGCCGCACACTGGATTCGAGACCTCTACAGTCACTGCCGGCGGGCCCAGCTCACCTACGTTGCGCGGATTCTGGAAGTGATCGAGCAGGCGCTCGCTATACATGCGGTTGACTTCATTCTATCGGCGCCGCATGCCGGTGTGGGAAAATCGCCTGGAGATCATGACGACGGTCGTTGCCGCGGTCATCGAGCGCGATGGACATGTGTTGATCGGCCAGCGCAAGGCGGGCAAGTGGCACGCGCTCAAATGGGAATTTCCCGGAGGAAAAGTCGAGCCTGGTGAGACTCCCCCCGCCGCTCTCCGGCGTGAGCTCGACGAGGAACTGGACATCCGCGCCGAAATTGGACCGCTCATCACCGAGTACGAATATGAGTATCCCGGACGCTCTCCCATCCGGCTCATTTTTTACTCGGTCCCAAAATTTGAAGGGGAGTTAGACAACCGCGTTTTCGAAAAAGTCCGATGGGTAAAGCGCGAACATCTCCCTGACTATGATTTCCTTGAAGGCGACGTGGATTTCGTGCGCGTTTTGGCCGGTGCTGGCTAAGCCTATTTGGCGGGCGGCAGCTTCACCTGCATGTTCTGATTGCGATTCAGCTTCTCGGTGAGTTCACGATCCACCAAGCTGAGCGATGCCTGGTTATGTACGCGCTGCGGAGTCACGTAGTGAAGAGTGTCGCCTTCCACCCAATAGGCGTATGCCGAGTAGATGGAGTGGTCTTTAAACGCGATCAGATAGTAACTCGTGTTCTCGTCTGCGCCGTTTTCTTCAGGCTCGCGGCTCGGCGCTTCGTAAAGGTGAATTCCACCCGAAGAATCCTGGCCATACTCATGCACCACTGGATTCGCGTGCTCCGGGACGAAATTCTGATTGATGATCACCTGCGGCCCCGGTTGGGAGGGATTAACCATCGGCGCGTTCGACTGGTCGGGCGCATATCCGTAGTCGAAATCGGAGTAATCTCCAACGTAGTAGCCTCCCCCGTAAACTGGATACCCGTTCGACCCGCCGCCCGACCGCCTGCGGAACCGCCGGTACTGGCCATTGTAGTAACCGCCATTGTAGTAACCGCCATTCAGGCCGCTTACCGTCTCGCCAAGGCGTGACGCAAATGTCGTGTCGGTTATGGAGAGAGGACTTCCTGGAGGTCCGCCGGTGCCCGGAAACAAAACCCGGCCCGAGATGAGACCGTTCGGTGGCGGCTGGCCGGTACCGGGGAAAATCACGCGGCCAAAGCCTGATCGTGCCGCGGACGCTGGGGGCGGCGAACTGAACTGCAGCCCGCTCAAACTGCGATACTGCGCCAAACCGCACGCAGCAAAAACACCTGCTAATGCAACTGCGGCTAAAGGTTTCACGACGCACCTCTCGACAGCTATTAGCTTACCTCAGTAGATGCCCTGTGAGCGCTACCGGTTACTTGGGTGGCGTAGCCTTTGGTCCTGGTACGGCGGCCGGTTTGGCGGCTGGAGCGCCGGCGGCTGCATTCTTGTCGTATAGCTCGATGATTTCCTTGGTGATATCGATTGCACTGGAAGCGAACAGAACCGGTGTCTGCGGCGAGCTGATGTCGAGTACTAGAGTATAGCTTTTATCTTTGGCGTATTTGTCGATTACTGCCATGATCCGGCCTCCCAGCTCGTTCATGACCTTTTGCTCCTCCTGATCGAGCTCGCTGCGAGCATCCTCGGTGTCGCGGTTGAGCGACTTGGTCTTCTGGTCAATCTCGCGCGTGAGCTGGGTTCGCGCCTCTTCGCTCAAGGTGTTAGCCCCGCGGTTGAGCTGCTCCTGGAGCTGAGCAATATCGCTCTGGCGCTTTTCGAACTCCGTTTTCTTGGGATTGAACCGGACTTGAAGGTCACTGGCGGCCTTCTGGCCGTCTTTAGTGCCAGCGATCGCACTCTGAATGTTGATAACACCGATCTTACCGGAACTTTGAGCCGCCGCAGGCAGAACTAAAGCGAGCCCAAGCGATGCTAAACCGAACCTTGTGATTTTCACGATTGACTCCTCACCCCGACGTGTACCTGATAGGCTCTCTTCACTTTGGTGGCGCGGGTTTAGGGGCCGGCGCAGCTGCGGGCTGGGCCGCGGAAGGAACAGCGGGCGGTTTCACTATACCTGATGCGGGGGCCACGGCAGGGGCCGCCGGTGCGTTCTTATCGTATAGCTCGATAATGTCCCGGGTGATGTCGATCGTATTTGACGCGTACAGCACAGGCGTCTGCGGGGAGCTCACATCCAGAATGAGCGCATAGCCGTGGTCCTTGGCGTACTTATCGATCACCGCCATGATCCGGCCTCCCAGCTCACCCATGGCCTTCTGCTCCTCCTGATTCAGCTCTGATTGGGCATCTTCGGTGAAGTACTTGAGTGATTTGGTCTTCTGGTCGATCTCGCGCATCAGGTTTTGCCGCGCGTCCTCGCTCAGGGTGTTGCGTCCGCGGTTGAGCTGGTCCTGCAACTGATTGAGTTCGTTCTGGCGCTTATCCACTTCAGCCTTCTTCGGATTGAACCGCGTCTGGATCTCACTTGCGGCTTTCTTGCCGTCGTTGGTGCTGATAATCGCGCTCTGAATGTTGATCACTCCGACCTTGCCGGCCGTTTGCGCTCCCGCTGAAATGGCAATCCCCAGAAGGGATAAGACACACAATGTACTCTTCACGACTGTCTCCTTGCCAAAATCGGGCTGGCGCTGGCGCCATCCCGTTACTCCTATTCTAATGTCACGGTTCGACAGGTTAAAACGTGCGCCCAATGGTGAACCGGAAGGTATGAGGTTGCTCCCTGAACGGATAACCCTGCCCGAACGACGCGATCGCGTTGAGAAAAGTCGCGTTGTTCGGGAACATCGAACGGTCAGCTACGATCGGTGGCTGCAAAAACCGGTCCACCCGCAGCGGGTTGTAGGCCCAGTAAACACGGAACGGCGCCTGCACCACTGGGAGTAACACCTGCAGCTCGATTCCCGTGGATGCACGCACGTTCTGCGAACCAGGCGCGAGTTTGACCTTTCCGTCGAATGCCGCCTGAGGAAACTCGGCGTTCAATTGGTCCACGCGCGCCGGATTCATTTTCAGTTCGCTCGGTAGCAGGATCCTGTTTTGGCCGATGTCGGTGAAAAGCGCCAGGGTCACGGGCCCAAAAATCTTGATACGGTACTCGAAGTTGCCGATCAACTGCGTATCGCCGCCGGGAGTAATGAGCTGATACGTTGGGATGGTTATCGTGGTGGGCACCAGCGTCTGCACACCGTTCACGACGACCTTCTGCTGCCGGGGAGTGCCGTCGTTGTTATAGACGGGGACTCCCGTCGCGGCGCTCGCGATGTAGGCAATCGGTGTGATTCCCCAGATCTCAAAGCCGCGAATATCCTGCTCTCCCCCGATGAACGTGCGTGCGAAGGGGGGCGCCACCTTACCACCGTAGCCCGTCAGCAGCGATCCCATGAAATGGAACGCCAGAATGTGACTCCTGTGCAGCGGGTTCGGATGGAAGTACTTGAGATCGATGGAAGGCCGCACGGTATTGACGTTGCCGCCGAGAAAACTGCCGGCGAACTGCGTGGCCACGTAGATGCTTTTGCCGCCGGTCGGGTCAATCGGGTGATTCACGGTGTTGTAACTGTATGACGGCGTGATGGAACTGGTCTTGATTCCGCTGCACGACGCTGTGGTTCCGTCAGCCGAGGGTATGCAGTACGAACTCGGACCGTTGACGCCCTCAAAATTGATGTACGTAAAGTACTGCGTTGCCGCCGTACTGACGGTTCTCAGTTGAGAATCATCGTAGCTGTAAGTGATCCCCACACGGGCGAAGCTGCGGCGCAGCATCTTGCTCGCGGAGAAGTTGAACCCATGGCTGTTTTGCACATAATTGAGCAGGTTCTGCGTGCCCAACGCGGTATACAGACCGATGAGATTCTGCCCCGTCAGGATCGAAGCCTCCCGCGCCTGGTTGTAATCGAACCGCCGCAGGTAAACCAGGAAGCCCAACTGCACCGGCTTATCCAGAAAATATGGTTCGGTGAAGCCCAGGCTCACGCTGCGCAGCCGCGTGCCGAGCTGCGAATCGAGCGACAACGTCTCACCCAGACCCAGGAAGTTGTTGGTGGAGTAGTTGAACCCCATGAAGCTGCCGGCGATTCCCGATACGCCGCCATTCAGGCCGATCGAGTTCTTCCCGCGCTCTTTCACCTTGAGCGTGATATCCACCGTGTTGTTCTGCGTGTTGCGCTGGATAGTAGCCGCCTCTTCCGCCTTGAGCACTTCGAAATAGCCGAGCTGGTTGAGACGCAGGATGCTAAGTTCCCACAGCCGGTTGTTGTAAATGTCGCCTTCATCCAGCAGGATCTCGCGGCGGATGACTTTGTCTCGTGTGGTGGTGTTGCCCGAGAAGTCAATGCGCCGCACGAAGAACTGCTTGCCCTCGTCGGCGGTCAGCGTCAGATCGATCTTGTCGCTGTTGGGAATGACGTCGAAGGAAGGTTCCGGCACGAAATCGATATAGCCGAATTCGCCGTAGAGCTTCTTCATCTGCTCGATGCCTTTGCGCAGCTTGGCGGTCGAAAAAACATCTCCGTCGTTCATCTGAAAGACGTTCTTCTGCAAGAAATCTGTGGTGCGGAATAATTTCACACCCACGAAATTCATCTTGTCCAGATGCATTAACTGGCCTTCTTCGACCGGAATGGTGATGTCGGCGCGCTTGCCGGGCTTATTCGGTTTGATCAGCGGAATATGCATCCCCTGGCCGCCGGTGTCGCGCAGCGTCACCGTGTGGTCCAACACGCGCGCCGTGAAGTAACCCTTGTCCTGGTAGAACTGCCGGATGCGCTCTTTGTCTTCTTCCAGCTTTGAAGAATCATAGGTCTTGGAAAACATGTTTTCCAGAAACAGCCCGTGCGGTACTCCGATCGGGTGCAGGTTCTTCATCGCGCGGATTACTTGTTTATCGCTGAAGACATGATTGCCCTGGATGTCAATTACGCCGACTTTGACTTTCGGGCCTTCGTTCACGTTGAAGGTGACCTCCAGCGAGGAAGGCGGGACCTGTCGGATCTCGGGTTGCACCGTCGCGAATTGCCGGCCGCGCTCAGCTAGGTACTCTTTTAAAACCACCGCGGCGTGCTGCACCTTGTTGGGGTCGTACTGCGACTCCACCGACAGCCCGACTTTCCGCTCCTTGAACCGGTCCAGCACCTCCGACACTGTCACCGACTTCATGCCCGGGCCGTACTTGATCGTTCGGATCACCCTCCGCTCGGTTACCACGAAACGCACAATTAAGCCCGTCTTGCCGGGCTCTGTCTCGAGCCGGATGTCATCGAAGCGGCCGGTATTCCAGAGCGCCATGAAATCGCGGTGCAGCGCGTCTTCGTTGTAGACGTCGCCCTTTCTCGTGATGATCAGCGCGCGGAGCGTGTCCTGCGGGACGCGCCGCGCTCCGCGAAATTCAATGGCTTCGATCACGTTGCCCGCGGCGACGGGCGGTGGCGCTTCCCGTCCCTTCGGCGTTTCGAGCTGTGGCTTGCCGGGCTGCTGCCCCGGCGGTTGTGGCGCCGGCGCCGGCGGCGCGCTTTCCGGGACCGTTTCGAATGGATTCGGCTTTTTCGGTTCCTGCTCGGGCTGCGGCGTTTTGGTGTGATCGGCTGCGGGCTTGGCCGGTTCCGCCGGCGGCGGATTCGACTGGGGCTGGGTCTGTGACCATGCCGGTACAACCGTCAACGCAATAGAAAGACAGACTATAGCACTGGCCAGGCGCGCACGCCTGCTAAGACTCATGTAAGAAACCGGATTCCTTTCCCGCTGCGCCCAGACAGAGACGTGAGTCTCCGGCGCACGGTTCCAACTCCATAAAAATACGCAGAGAGTAACTGACTATTCTAGCGAAAGCCCAGCGCGGCAACAACGAGGGTTGGGGTGGGCGGTTGCCGCCACACCGGGCTTGGCGAAACACACGTAACGCCTCGGAACTTCCAGCGTCAAACTGTCGTAACTGAACAGAAGGAGAACTCATGAAGAACGGCGCAGCCCTATCCCCTGCAATCCAGGTTCCCGGCTCTGCGCTTCCCGACGGGTGGCGCAGCCAGTTCGGCAAGCCCTCGGGAGTGCTCGGCCACGTGATCGGCCACCTCATGGCGTTCAAGAACAAAGAGCGCAGCTGGTGGGTCCTGCCGATGCTGGAGATTCATCAGAATGACTGCGTCCTCGAAGTCGGCTTCGGCTCGGGGATGGATATCCGACGTGTCAGCGAAATAGCCGTGGACGGCTTCGTGGCCGGCGTGGATCACTCTCCCGTGATGTTCGAGCAGGCGCGCCGGCGTAACCGCGCTGCGATCGAGAGCGAGCGGGTCGAACTTCAACTTTGCTGCGCGTCCCGATTGCCTTACCAGGATGACTTCTTCAACAAAGTCTTCTCGATTAACGCCGCCCAGTTCTGGAGCGATCCTGCGCCCATGATGCGGGAGATGCGCCGCGTTCTGCGCCCGGGCGGCCTGGTCGCTGTAGCCGTTCAGCCGCGCTCGAAACGCGCCAAAGACGGCACCGCTCGCGAAACCGGCCGCGCGCTCGTCGAAAATTTGCGCGCCGCCGGATTCAACGAGGTTCGCCTCGAGGCCAAGCGCATGAAGCCCGTCTCTACCGTCTGCGCCCTCGGCGTCAAGTAAAGCCCCCAAATTCCAGCCGGCGTCTTCTGGTAAAACGGTTCGAGGAGAATCGACTTGCCTACTGACGTGACCCTGCTCGCTTCGCGCATCAAACTGCTTCTCATGGACGTGGATGGCGTCCTGACTGACGGCCGGCTGTACAACGTTCCCGGCCCCGACGGCCAGATGCTCGAAACCAAAGGCTTCGATTCGCAGGATGGCATCGCGCTGCAATGGCTGAACTGGAAAGGCATCAAAACCGGCGTGATCAGCGGCCGCGTTTCTCCAGCCACGGTCGAGCGGGCAAAACAAACCAGGATCACTTACGTATATCAGGGCCACACCGAAAAGATCCCCATTTTCGAAGAGATTCTCCGCGACGCCGGGCTCGAACCCGCACAGGTCGCCTACATCGGCGACGATCTCACGGATGCCATCGTCATGCGCCGCGTCGGCCTCCCCGTCGCGACGGCCAATGCCCGCGAAGAAGTGAAACGGCAGGCATGCTACGTGACATCCGCCAGCGGCGGCCAGGGTGCCGTCCGCGAAGTCATCGAGCTGATTCTCAAATCGCAAGGGCTTTGGCAGGAGATTCTGCAGAAGTACGACGTAACAACCTGAAGCGCAACCCAAATTCGATCTTGCATTGTAGCGAAGAAAAGGCGAAAATGAGGAATGCTGTTCGACCCCTCCCCCGGGCAGCGGCTGGTCGGCATCGCCAAACTCGCTTCCGAGAGCGAACTGCTCGAGGCCAAGCGCCAGGTCGAGTATTTCGAGATCTCGACGCGCCGTGTCTTGAACCGCTGCAAGCCCACCATGCCCTTTCGCTGGACCATCAACCCGTACCGCGGCTGCGAATTCGGATGCAAGTATTGCTACGCCCGCTACACGCACGAATTCATGGAGCACGATGCCGCTGAGTTCGAAGACCGGATCTACGCCAAGGCGAACCTGGGGGAAATTCTGAAACGCGAATTGCCGAAGATCGCCAAACGCGACGCCATCGCCATCGGCACCGCTACCGATCCTTATCAGCCTGCCGAGCGCCGCTTCCTGCGCACGCGCTCGATTCTCGAAGTTTTCGCGCGCGAGCGCGGCTGGCATCTCTCCATCACCACGAAATCAGGTCTGATCCAGCGCGACATCCCGCTGCTCGTGGAAATCGCGCGCGCCAACGTGCTCGATGTCAACACCACGATTACCACGCTCAAAACCAACCTGGCGCGCCAGCTCGAGCCTCGCGCGCCGCGGCCCGATCTGCGCCTCGAGACCGTCAGCAAGCTGGCCGCTGCCGGGATCGTGGTGGGCGTTTTTCCGAACCCGATTCTGCCGCTGATTACCGACCGCGAAAAGGACCTCGACCGCCTGGCCAAAGCCGCCAAAGACGCCGGCGCGCAATACTTCGGCGGTGGCGTGCTCTTCCTGATGCCCTCGGCCCAGAAAGTCTTCTTCCCGTTTCTTAAGGACCGTTTCCCGCACTTGGTGCGCCGCTACGAAGAGCGCTACAAAAAGAACCCGTATCTCCGCGGCGCTTACATCGAGGATTTGCGCAAACGCCTTCGCGAGATCCGTGACCGCTACGGCTTAGCGTCCGCGCCGGTCGATTACCGTCCGGATCTGTGGGAAGACGAGCGGCAGGGGGAATTGTTTGAGATGTTAGAAGGAGTCCGTGAGAGGCGTCGAGGATGGACCTGAAACCGCAGCGCTACTCGCGGTTGATCGCAGCCGCACCCTGAGGCACAGTCGAAGATGGGGACTCAGGCGGTGGAGGAGTTGTAACAATTCGAAGAGCTTCGGCTAGTGTCGGTAGTGCGTCATCAGGTTCAAATACGTAATATTCCACCGCTTGCTTACCGTGTACGTCGTGTTGCTCAATGGGCTTCAGAAATGGAGACATACAGGCCTACCAATAGCGTAATATATCGGCGTCTCCAGGTCAAACCCTAGCCGTAGACCTCCTGTACGATGACCCCGAAAGCCTCGATTTGCTTCAAGCTTTCTGTTTGCTGCAAATATAGAGCTCCCGCGTCATCAGTTGAATCGATGTTTAACACGCCGAAATAC
>Ga0335070_10000821_pt1 | contig 35613 bp, 35 predicted proteins | sample Lox_Sample_13_FD_206722 | JGI IMG/M metagenome (GOLD analysis project Ga0335070, IMG submission 206722) | Soil microbial communities from Loxahatchee National Wildlife Refuge, Florida, United States - Lox_Sample_1.3 | ecosystem: Environmental > Terrestrial > Soil > Wetlands | place: USA... | reverse complement strand
AGCACGGCGCTCGCGAGGAGCGCAGGCAGCGCGGGGAGGATGAACCTGAGCCGCCACCACCCGTAGACGGACTGCTCGTAGGCGGCGTAGAACGCCAGCAGGGCGCCGGCCCACGTGAGCAGCATGGCCTGACGCCGGTCGCCGCGGAAGGCGCCGCAGATCCCCCACGCGACCAGGGCGAACGCCGGAGCGCCCAGGAACGTCACGAGCCACCGCCCGAAGTGGAGCAGCCCCGACGGCGCGTTCGCGAGCGAGACGAGCGGGGCGATCCCGGTGTACCCGGTCGTGAGCACGCGGCCGTACTCGGCCAGGTTGTAGAGGCCGAGACCGGCGAGCGCGGGCGCGGCGCCGGCCGCCGCGGCCAGCAGGGTTCGGGGGGCCGGGCCGAGCGCGAGAGCGAGCGCCGGCGCGAGGAGTGCGTCCGTCGGGCGCACCAGCACCGCGACCCCGAAACCCACACCGGCGGCCGCGGCGTACTCCGGCCGCGTCCGTCCCTTGAGCGACCACAGGGCGGCGGCGGAGCACCAGGCGGTCGCGAGCACGTCGCTCATGACACGGACGGACTGGAGGACTGTCAGCGGGAAGAGCGCGAACACGACGGCCGCCGCGGCGCACCAGCCGTGCGGTGCCGCGAGACGGCGGGCGAGGCGGTAGACGAGCACGACCGCGGCGATCCAGGCGGCGACGTTCACGACGACCGGCGCGCGGTCGAGCCCCACGAGCAGCGACGCCGCCGCGAGGTGGAGGGGGAGGCCGGGCGGGTACGTCGGGACCGCCGTGTGCGGCACCGGACCCGGGCGCATCCCAAGCGGGACGAACGCGCCCGGAGGGTAGCGGTCCGGGTCGACGCCGGGCACCCGCCGCACGGCCTCGCGCAGGCGAAGGCTCGCGAACAGGCGCGCGCTGTTGAGGTACCCGGACGAGTCGGCGCCGCCGGCGACGGTCCCGGAGAAGCGGGCGACCAGGGCGGCCCCCGCGATCAGCGCGGCCGCCGCGGCGGCCGTGAAGGCGCGCGATCGCATCGCGGGGATTCTCGACCAGATCGGCGAGTTCGGCAAACGCGGCGGGGCGGACGACGAGAGCGCCGGCGGCGCTCTGGTCCTACCCGACAGGCGTGTGGGCGCCGTGCCACCGCCGGCCGAGCATGCTCTCGACCAGGGCTGCGACGAGCTCCGTGGCGGTCTCGAGACCGACGGTGCTCGTGTCGACGCAGAGGTCGAACAGCCTGGCGTCGTTGCGGTCCTTGCCGGTGTAGCTCTTGATGAACTGCGTTCTCTGCCGGTCCGAGCGCTCGACCAGGCGCTCCGCCTCCCGCTCGCTCTCGATCCCGTACAGCTCCATCACGCGACGCACGCGGAACTCGCTCGCCGCGTGGACCATCACGTTCGCGAGGTTCGAACGCCCCGCCAGCACGTGGAACCCCGCCCGGCCGACGATCACGGTGTCGAAGCGGTCCGCGATCTCCCGGATGATCAGGCTCTCGAGCTTGAACAGGTCGGCCGAGTACACGGGTGGCAGCGCGGGCGGCACGAACGCCGCATCGGGTGCGCCGAGGGAGAACGAGTGCAGGAGCGACTCCCAGAACGTCGCGGCCTTCTCCTCGCTCACGACGAGGTCGCCCTCGCGCAGCCCGACCGTCTCGGCGGCCTGCTTGAGGATCTCGCGGTCGGCGTAGCGCATCCCGAACCGGCTCGCGACCGCCTGGCCGATGAAGGAGCCGCCGCTGCCCAGCTGCCTCGAGATCGTGAGAACGACCGTGGGCTTCTCGCGCATGACGGCCTCCCGGGCGCCCGCCCGCGCCCCGGGTGTCCACTTCCCCTGCGTCCTACCGTGAATGCTACCCCGTTCTGCCCGCGCCGGGGGCCGGCGGAGGGGCGGCTCCGGGTGGGACCCCGTGAAAGTGGGGGCGGCAGGCGAGAGCCGGGCGGAAGTGCCTGAGTGCGTTTCGGGAACCGCCCTTTCTTGGTAGACTTGCCGTGCGTGGGCACGTGGGTGCGTTCGGTCGCTGCGGCACTGAGGCGGTCGGGCCGTCGGCGCCCGCCGGAAGAGGATCTCCGGGTATGAGGCATGTCCCGGACGTGCGCCCCGAGGATGCGATCCCCGACCTCCTCCACCGCCTGCGCAACCCCATGGCCGCCCTCAAGTCCGGGATCTCGCTTGTGATGCACGTCGCCCGCCCGAGCGGCGAGGCGAGGGACCTGCTCGACCAGATGGTCGGCGAGGTCGGGAGACTGGACGCCACGACGCGGGAGACGCAGCGGTACTTCCGGCTCAGCGCCGGGCGGCCGGCGAAGGTGCGCGTGGCGGACGCCGCGCGCGACGCGGCGGCGGCGGTCCGGGACGCGGCGGCGCACGCCGGTGTCGAGATCGTGGTCGGGCGGGGCGGGGACGAGGAGGTGGTCATCGACCACGACCAGTTCCTCTTCTCGCTCACCGAGCTGCTGGCAAACGCGTGCCGCCACTCGCCGCCCGGCGGCACGGTGAGGGTATCGTGGCGCCGCACCCGGAAGGGGCCGCTTGCCGTCGATGTCGTCGATTCGGGCGCGGGCGTCCCTGCCGCCCACTCGGACCGGATCGGGGCGCCGTACTTCACGACCTCGCCGGAGCGCACCGGTCTCGGCGTGGCGACGGTCGCCAAGATCTGCACCCTGGCCGGAGGGTCGCTCCGGTGGGGCAACCTCGCCGGCGGGGGGTGCCGGTTCTCGATGGAGCTGCCGATCGGATGACCCGATGATCCGAGTCCTCGTCGCCGACGATCACGCGCTCGTGCGGGCCGGGCTGAAGCACATCCTGGGCCAGACCGGTGAGATCAACGTCGTGGGCGAGGCGTGCAACGGCCAGGAGGTCATGGTCGAAGCCCGCCGGACCCCGTGCGACGTCGTCCTCCTCGACATCGGGATGCCGGGGCGCAGCGGACTCGACGTGCTCAAGCAGCTCCGGGCCGAGCACCCCGCGCTCCCCGTGCTCATCCTGACGATGTACCCGGAGGAGCAGTACGCCGTGCGCGCGCTGAGGGCCGGAGCGGCCGGCTACCTGACCAAGGACAGCGGGCCCGAGGAGCTCGTCAACGCGGTGCGGAAGGTCGCCGCCGGCGGGCGGTACGTCAGCATGCGCGCCGCGGAGAGCCTGGCGTTCGAGGTGCAGGGGCGTTTCCGGCAGGCGCCGCACGAGGCGCTCTCCGACCGCGAGCTGCAGGTCCTCTGCATGATCGCGCGCGGCAAGACCGTGAACGAGATCGCGGGCGAGCTCACGCTGAGCCCCAAGACGGTCAGCACCTACCGCTCGCGCGTCCTGGCCAAGCTCAACCTCCGCAACAACAGCGAGATCGCGTACTACGCCGTCAAGGAAGGCCTGGTCGACTGAACGCCCGCCGCCGGCGTGCCCGCCGGGTCGTCGGGCGGGCTCCGGACGGCCCTCGCGTGTCCGAACGGCGCTGACGCACCCTCGGCGGCGACCCTACACGCCCAACGGCGGCGGCGCCTGCAACACAGGCAGCACCGGTCCGATACCCGGGGGCCCGTGCGGGTCTACCATGGGCGCGTGGGAGCCCGGCCCCCGTGGGGGAGACCGTGACGCGCGCCGCCGCGGAAGGCGGGAGCAGGCCAGCCGCCCGGAACGGCGGAGACGACTCCGTGCGCGGACCCGTGTTTCCGTCGGAAGCGTGGGACCGGCTCGTCCAGTTCGAGACGCACCTCAAGGCGATCGAGCGCTACTTCAACCTGGAGAACCACCCCGCACGGTCGGGCGGGCCGATCGGCTTCCAGGACAACCTCGCGACCGAGGTCGCGCTCGCCGAACGCCAGTTCAGACACCTCGTCCAGCTCGGGCGAGGGATCATGGACGAGTCGGACGCCAACCTGCTCGCGTTCCGGAGCTACGTCGAGAGCGAGTGGGCGGGCGACGCGGCCCGCGACGCCCTCCTCGCCGAGTACTCGGACCAGAAGACGTGGCGCGACAGCCTCTACCTGCTGCTCGAGGGGCTCCAGAGCCTCGCCGTGCTGGCGTCCGGTCTCCGGGTCGCGAACTCGGTGAACCTGGCCACGTTCCGGGCGCTCGGCCAGCAGTTCCGGTCGCTTATGGTCCACAACCGGTTCTTCAGCCCCGTGCGCGCGCGCCCGGTGTTCCTGTTCGCCGAGCGGCTCTCCCACCCCGTGCTGCGCCGGGCGGTCGTCGAGTGCCCCTCGGAGCGGCTCCGCCGCGCAATGGCGCTCGTCGTCTCGATCCTGAGCCGGCACCTCCGGGTGCTGAGCTGGGTCGAAGTCGGCAGCGACCGGCGCGAGGAGCTGCTCGACGCCCTCCCGCTCCTGACCCTGCTCCGGAGCGACTTCGTGATCCTGAGGCCGTTCCTCGAGAAGGCGTTCCCGAAGCGGTTCTTCTCGCAGGACAAGGCCACGCGGGTCGAGGACGAGCTCCGCGCCCGGATCGACAGCTTCTGCTTCGAGCTCCAGGTCGAGGCGCGGAAGGCGTTCGAGGCGTTCCTGCTCGACTTCACCCAGACCTCGAGCGTCAAGAAGATGAGAGGGTCGCTCGAGGCCGCCCACGGCCTGCTCACGGCGCTGCTCGAGCAGGCGGTGGTCGCCGTCGTCGGGGTCACGCTGCCGGGGACCGCCGACAAGGACATCTTCCCGAGCTGCGTGATGCGTCGCCAGCAGTCGCTCCGCCTGCGCGAGGACCTCTGGCTATTCGGCGAGGTCCTCGGCCACGTGATCGAGTTCTTGATGTCCCAGGCGGACCCCGAGGCCAAGCGCCTCGCGTACAGGGGCCTGCTGGACTTCCTGACCTACTTCGAGAACCTCAGCATGCAGTTCGTGCGCTACTCCGACCGCGAGCCCTTCGAGCACTTCTGCCGAGAGATGCGCGCGCTCCGCGACGAACGCTTCAGCGACCCCCTGCGGTGCGAGGACATCGCCAGCAACTTCGACTGCTTCAGGGTGTTCATCCAGACGATCCTGGGCCTCGTGAACCTGCGCGCCGACCTGCACGCGACGTCGCTCGACGAGGTGCGCGCCAGGCGTGCCCTGATCCAGTTCGTTCGCGTGGCGTGACCGCGGCGCCGGCCGGCGCCCGCCGGCCACCTACGGCGTGGCGACGAGCTCCTTGAGAAAGTGGAGAAGGCCGTCCTTGGTGAACGGCTTCTTGAGGTAGGACCTCGCACCCAGCCTGGCGCACTCGTTGACGACGTCGTCGCCCGTGAGCGAGCTGATCATCGCCACCGTCGCCCCGGGGTTGATCGCCAGGATCTGCTTGAGCGTCTCCGGGCCGCCCTGCTCGGGCATCACGATATCGAGCAGGACGATGTCCGGCTTGAGCTTGGTGTACTTGTCGACGGCGCTCCTGCCGTCGCGGGCCGATCCCGCGAACACGAACTCGGAGCCCTGGAGGTAGGTGCCGATGAGCGTGAGCACCCCGACCGAATCGTCCACCGCCAGGATCCTGTACGTTCGCACGTTCCAGCCCCCACCGCACCGTTCCGAGCGATGGTAGCCACGGCGCCCGTGGGAATCAAGGCGGGCGCGCGTCGGGGCTCGGGCCGGGCGGGCGAGGATTTGTAGGACTCGCTCCCATAGCCGCGCGGGCGGTTTTCTCGACACGCGCGGTGGCGGGGGACCCACACCAGGGCAAGGCGGGTGCCGATTACACGGGCCCCGGCGCACCGCTACAAATGAAGCACGGAGGGAAGGGCTCGGGCGATGGACGAAGCGGTTCAGGCCTTCTTGCTCGAAAGTCACGAGAACCTTCAGCAGATGGAGAAGGAGCTCGTGCAGCTCGAACAGCACCCCGACGACCGTGAGCTGATCGCGAGCATCTTCCGCACCGTTCACACGGTCAAGGGCACGTGCGGGTTCTTCGCGTTCTCTCGGCTCGAGGCGCTCAGCCACGCCGGGGAGAGCCTCCTGAGCCGCCTGCGGAGCGGGGAGATCAGGGTCACCCCCGAGATCGCGGACGCCCTCCTGGCTCTGGTCGATGCGATCGAGGAGAAGCTCGTGAGCATCGAGACCCGGGGCGACGAGGGGACGAACGACAACGCCGCGCTGATCGGGAGGCTGACGGCGCTCGCGCGGCCGGGCGGCACGCCGCCGCCGTCCCCGCCGCGGGGCGGAGGCCGGCGTCCCCGGAAGCGTCCCGGCGCGCCCGCCCGCAGCGCCGCATCGGGGTCGCGGCGCCCGCCCGCGAAGGGCCGCAAACCGGCGAAGCCGAAGGCGACCGCGGCGCGGCCCGCTCCGGTCGCGGAAGTCGGCGGCACGGGCGACGTCCGGCAGGCCGTGCAGGCGGCGACGGTGACGGAGAGCGCGGTCCGCGTCGACGTCCGCCTCCTCGACCGGCTGATGGACCTCGTGGGAGAGCTCGTCCTGGTGCGCAACCGGATCGTGCAGCTCGCGAACGGCGACGCCGCACCCGAGCTCGGCGGGGCCGCCCAGTTCCTGCACCGCATCACCGACCAGCTCCAGGACGACGTGACGAGGACCCGCCTGCAGCCGCTCAACACGCTGTTCAACCGGTTCCCGCGGCTGGTGCGCGACCTCGCGGCCGCGTGCGGGAAGCAGGTCGCGATCGAGATGAACGGCGGGGAGACCGAGCTGGACCGCAGCATCATCGAGTCCGTCAAGGACCCGCTCGTGCACCTGATCCGGAACGCGGTCGACCACGGCGTCGAGGTGCCGGAAACCCGCGCGGCCGCCGGGAAGGCCGCCCAGGGGCTGATCACGCTGAAGGCGTTCAACGAGGGCGGACAGGTGGTGATCGAGCTGCGCGACGACGGCGCCGGGATGGACACCGCTCAGCTCCGGCGCCGCGCCGTGGAACAGGGGCTGGTGGCCGCCGACGAGGCCGCGCAGCTCTCTGATCGCGAGGCGCTCCGCCTCGTCTTCCTGCGCGGCTTCTCCACCGCCCGCAAGGTGACGAGCTTCTCGGGCCGCGGCGTCGGTATGGACGTCGTCAAGAACAACGTCGAGAGCATCGGCGGCACGGTCGAGCTCAACAGCGACCTCGGGCGCGGGACCACAACCAGGATCAAGATCCCGCTCACGCTCGCGATCATCCCGGCGCTCATCGTCCGGAACGGCACCGAGCGCTACGCCATCCCGCAGAACAACCTTCTCGAGCTGGTGCGCCTCGAAGGACAACAGGCGCGGGGCGGTATCGAGCGGTTCCAGGGCGCGCCCGTGTTCCGGCTGCGCGGCAAGCTCCTCCCGGTCGTGCACCTCAAGCACGAGCTCGCCGGCGGCGCCCCGGGGGAGTTCGAGATCCGGGCGCTGGCGCGCGAGGCCGTGACGAACATCATCGTGCTCCAGGCCGACGGCCGCCAGTTCGGCCTCGTCGTGGACGGGGTGGACGTCACCGAGGACATCGTCGTCAAGCCGCTGGGGCAGCTCCTCAAGGGCGCGCCGTTGTACGCCGGCGCGACGATCCTCGGCGACGGGAGCGTCGCGCTCATCCTCGACATCGTCGGCCTCGCGCAGAGGGCCCACGTCCTCACCGAGGCTGCGCCGCGCGTCACGGCGGCGCGCGCCGTGGTCACCGAGGAGGGGATCGAGGCGCGGCAGGTCCTGCTGTTCCGCGGGCCGGAGAGCGGGCGGATGGTCATACCGCTCGAGAAGGTCGCGCGCCTGGAGACGTTCCCGATCGCGGAGGTCGAGCGGATCGGGGGACGCGAGGTGGTCCAGTACCGGGGCGGGATCCTGCCGCTCGTGCGGGTCCCGACGCCGTTCGCCGGTGAGCGCGACAGAACGCGGCTCGGGGCGACGGCGGAGCCGCAGGAGCTCCTCCACGTCGTGGTGTTCACCGAGGAGGGGCGGCAGCTCGGCCTGGTCGTCGACGAGATCCTCGACATCGTCGAGGAGCGGTTCGCGGTCGAGGGAGTGGGCGTCCGCGAGGGTGTCCTGGGGAGCGCGATCGTGAAGGGCCGAGTCACGGAGCTCCTCGACGTGACGCGGATCATCGGCGACGCGCAGGCGCGTCGGCGCGGCTCCGGCGACGGAAGGTAGGCGGGGAGGAATGCGCCGGCTCTGCACCTTCTACCTCGACGGTATGCTGTTCGGGATCGACGTGGACGCCGTCCAGGAGGTACTCCGCTACCAGGCGATGACGCCGGTCCCGCTCGCGCCCCGGGTCGTCGCCGGGCTGATCAACCTGCGCGGCCAGATCGTCACGGCGCTCGACCTGCGCCGGCGGTTGGAGCTCCCCGAGAGACCTGCCGAGCTCCTTCCTACGAACGTCGTGCTGCGCAGCAGCGCCGTGGGCGCGAGCCTTCTCGTCGACTCGATCGGCGAAGTGGTCGACGTGGAGGACGACGCGTTCGAGCCGCCGCCCGAGACGATCAGAGGTGCGGCACGCGAGCTCATCCTCGGGGCGTACAAGCTCCCGGCCCGGCTCCTGCTGCTGCTCGACTTGAAGAAGACTCTGGAGATCGGGAGCGAGGTGCAGACGTGAACTTCGGCTCGGCGTTGCGGCCGGCGGAAGCTGCGGCGGGTGCCGGCGGGCGTCGAGCCTGGCGCCGCCGCCGGGGGGACGTTCGCCCGGGCGGCGGTACGGTCCGTGAATCGAAGCAAGGGGGACTCATGCGTAGGTTCTGGTTCTCTGTTGTGGCGTTGGGGATCGTCCTGGCGGTCGGTGGGGCCGCCTCGGGCGACGCCGGGGGGTTCGCGGTGATCGTCAACTCGTCGAATCCCATTCAGTCGCTGTCGCGGGCGGAGCTCTCCAAGATCTTCCTGAAGGAGCAGTCCGTCTGGTCCGACGGGCAGGTGATCGTGCCCGTGGACCAGGCGGAGGACTCGCCGGTTCGGGCGGAGTTCTCCCAGGCCGTCCTCGGGAGGCCCGTCGCGGCCGTGAAGAGCTTCTGGCAGAAGCAGATCTTCTCCGGCACGGCGGTCCCGCCGGTCGAGAAGCCCACGAGCGCGGACGTCGCGACGTACGTCGCCACCCTGCGCGGGGCGGTGGGCTACGTCGCGGTGGTGCGGCAGCTGGGCGACGGCCGGGCCGTCGTGAGCCTGCCGCCGGGCGTCAAGGTCGTTCGGATGATTGACTGATCTTCGGAAGCGGCCGGCGCGTCGGGCTGCCGGCAGGGGTGGGGGCGACGATGCTCAAGAACATGAGGTTCCTCTACAAGGTCTGGGCGATGCCGGCGCTCGCCGGGCTCGGCACCGCGATCGTGTTCGTCTCGGTGGTCTTCGGGATGGTGGGCGGTGCCCGGCTGATCCGGCGCACGGAGAACGGGTTCGTCCCGGCGCTCGAGCTCGCGCGCGACCTCGACGAGGCGCTCCGCACGGTCCAGCGCGGGATGCAGGACGCCGTCGCGGCGGCCGACACCGGACTCCTCAAGGAGCCGGACAAGGCCCGGGACCTGTTCCTCTCCCGCATCGCCGACGGCGCCAAGAACGAGACGCTCGACGGCCGGGAGCTCCAGGGGATAGGCGAGGCGTTCAAGAGCTACTACGCCGGCGCGCGCGACGTCAGCACGCGGCTGATCGGAAGGGAGAGCGGCGAGGGGATCAGCGCTGCGCTCGAGCGCATGAGGAGCGACTACCTCGCGCTCAGCGGCCGGGTCAACGCGCTGCGTGCCCGCTCCAAGGAGGACATGACGCGCGGGTTCGCCGACATGATCCAGGCGCTGCGCTCGCTCGCCTGGGTCCTCGCGGGCGTGATCATCGTCAGCGCGGGCATCTTCCTCGCGCTCACCCTCTCCGTCGTGCGCTCCATCACGGCCCCGCTCGCCGGGGTCACGGAGGTCGCGGCCGGGCTCGCCAACGGCGAGGTGACGAAACGGGTCCACGTCGAGTCCACCGACGAGATCGGGGCGATGGGGACCGCGCTCAACGGCGCGCTCGACAAGGTCGCGGGCACGATCCGAACGATCGCCGAGAACGCCAACGGCCTCGGCACCGCCTCCGAGGAGCTGACCGCGGTGAGCCAGGAGATGACGGGGAGCGCCGAGCAGACCGCGACGCAGGCCAACGCGGTCTCGGCGGCCGCCGACCAGGTCAGCAAGAACGTCCACACGGTGGCGACCGCCGTGGAGGAGATGACGGCCAGCATCCGAGAGATCGCGCGCAACGCCCACGAGGCCGCACGCGTCGCGACCGACGCCGTCCGCGTCGCGGACAGCACGAACACCACGATCACGAAGCTCGGCGAGAGCAGCTCGCAGATCAGCAACGTGGTCAAGGTCATCACCTCGATCGCCGAGCAGACGAACCTGCTCGCGCTGAACGCGACCATCGAGGCCGCGCGTGCCGGGGAGGCGGGCAAGGGATTCGCGGTGGTGGCCAACGAGGTGAAGGAGCTCGCCAAGGCGACGGCGAGCGCGACCGAGGACATCGGCCGCAAGATCGCCACGATCCAGGCCGACACCACGGGGTCGGTCGAGGCGATCGGGAGGATCGGCGCGATCATCAAGCAGATTTACGACATTCAGAACACCATCGCGAGCGCCGTCGAGGAGCAGACCGCCACCACCAACGAGATCGCCCGCAACGTCTCGGAGGCGGCGCGCGGCAGCAGCGACATCGCCCAGAACATCACGGGCGTCGCGCACGCGGCGCACGGGACGTCGTCCGGCGCGGCCGCCACGCAGGAGGCGGCTCGCGAGCTCGCGGGGATGGCCGATACGCTGCTCAGGCTGGTCGCGCAGTTCCGGGTGTGAGGGGAGGAGAGAATGCGTGCGCTGATACTCGACGATTCGCGGGCGATGCGGACGATCCTGAAGGGGATCCTGGCCGAAGTCGGCTTCGAGGTGCAGGAGGCCGCGACGGTGCGCGACGCGCTGTCGGTCCTCGGGAAGGACGCCGGCTTCGACCTCGCCCTCGTGGACTGGAACCTCCCCGACGTGGAGGGGATCGAGTTCGTGCGCCAGGTCCGGTCGCAGCGGAAGTACGACCGGGTCAAGCTGATGATGGTGACGACCGAGACCGAGACGGCCCAGGTCGCGAGCGCGATCCGCGCCGGCGCCAACGAGTACATCATGAAGCCGTTCTCCAAGCAGGCGGTGGCCGAGAAGCTCGTCCTCATGGGGTTCGAGGTCGGCCAGGGTGAGGGGCGTGCGTAAGGTCCGCGTCCTGGTCGTCGACGACGCCGCCGCGGTGCGGCGCGTCGTGTCCGAGGCGCTCGCCAGCGACCCCGCCATCGAGGTCGCGGGCGTCGCGCCGACGGGCAGGCTCGCGCTCGCGAAGCTCCCGCAGCTCTCCCCCGACCTCGTGACGCTCGACGTCGAGATGCCGGGGATGAGCGGCCTGGAGACGCTCGCGGAGATCCGGACGTACTACCCCGATCTGCCGGTGATCATGTTGAGCGCACACACGGAGCAGGGCGCCGCCGTGACGCTGGAGGCGCTGTCGCTCGGGGCGAGCGATTACCTCGCGAAGCCGACGGGTCTCTCGAGCAGCGAGGAGGCGCAGAGCTACCTGCGCGAGAACCTGATTCCCAAGGTCAAGGCGCTGTGCGCGGCGAGGATCGGGCACGCCGTGTCGCCCCTGGTGGCGCAACCGGGGTCGCGCCCAGCCCGGGCGGCGGGTCCGCGCCCGCGGGCGGAGCGGATCGACGTCGTCGGCATCGGCGTCTCGACCGGGGGGCCGAACGCGCTCGCGACCGTGCTGTCCGGGATCGGTCGCGACTTCCCGGTCCCGATCGTGGTGGTCCAGCACATGCCCCCCGTGTTCACGCGGCTCCTCGCGGAGCGGCTGTGCGACAGCACGCCTCTGCGCGTGCGCGAGGCGCTTCCGGGAGGGGCGCTCGAGCCAGGCGTGGTGTGGCTCGCGCGCGGCGACTTCCACCTCGTCCTGGAGAAGGACGACGGGAAGGTCCGGTTGAACCTCAACCAGGGGCCGCGCGAGAACTCCTGCCGGCCTTCGGTCGACGTGCTGTTCCGGTCGCTGTCGCAGGTGTTCGGCGCCCGGGCGCTTGCGGTCGTGCTGACCGGAATGGGGCGCGACGGGCTTCGGGGGTGCCAGGAGATCCGCGACGCCGGCGGCCAGGTCGTGGTGCAGGACGAGGCCACCAGCGTCGTCTGGGGGATGCCGGGGTTCGTCGCCAACGCGGGCCTCGCGCAGGCTGTCGTACCGATCGGCCAGGTCGCGGGCGAGATCGAGAGGCGGGCGTGGACGAGACGGAGCCGGGCGCTGGCGGCCGCCGCCGCGGAGGGCGACTCGGGTGGGTGACGCATGCCACTAGGGCCGAACGACTTCGAGCTCGTCCGCCAGATCGTGCGCGAGCACGTCGGAATCCTGCTCGACACCTGGAAGGGGAGCCTGGTGGAGACGCGCCTCGGGGCGATCGCACGGGAGGAGCGTCTGGGCGCTGTGGAGGACCTCATGAGGCAGCTGCGCTCGCGGCCGCGGGGGCCGCTCGCGACACGGGTCGTCGAATCGCTCCTGACGACCGAGACCTCGTTCTTCCGGGACGTGCACCCGTTCGAGGCGCTCCGCCAGTTCATCCTGCCCGACCTCGTGAGCCAGCGGCAGGCGAGGCGCCGGCTGACGATCTGGTCGGCGGGGTGCGCCTCGGGTCAGGAGATCTACAGTGTCGCGATGCTGATCCGCGAGCACTTCCCGTCGCTGCTCGACTGGTCGCTCGAGTTGGTTGGCACGGACGTCTCCTCCGCCATGCTCGGCAAGGCCGCGAAGGGCCGGTACACGGAGCTGGAGATCAACCGCGGGCTCCCCGCGGCGGCGCTCGTGAAGTACTTCGAGCAGCACGGCCTCGAGTGGCAGATCAAGCTCGAGGTGCGCGCGATGGTCGAGTTCCTGGAGATGAACCTGGCGGGAAGCTGGCGCGCGCTGCCCAAGATGGATATCATCTTCCTGCGCAACGTCCTCGTCTATTTCGACGTGGAGAAGAAGCGTGAGATCCTGGCCAAGGTGAGGCGTCAACTGCACCCTGACGGGTTCCTCTTTCTCGGCGGTGCCGAGTCGACGATCAACCTGGACGACGACTTCCAGCCGACGTACTTCGGGCCGGCGGTCGTCTACAGGCTACGCGCGCGCGTTGGAGAGGCTGCATGAACGAGATCGAAGAGGCAATCGTCAGCATCACTCAGAACATCTGGGAGTCGATCCTCGGACTCCAGGTCGAGCGCGCGCGCGACGTCGCGCAGCTCACGCAGGCGACTCGGGAGAAGAGCCTCACCGGGTGCGTCCAGCTCGCAGGCGCATGGGAGGGGAGCGTCTTCCTCTACTGCACGGCGGCGCTCGCGGGCGAGGTCGCCGCGACGATGTTCGGGACCACCACCGCGAGCCTGCGCAACGGCGACGTCGAGGACGCACTCGGGGAGCTCACGAACATGGTGGCGGGCAACCTCAAGATCGTGTTGCCGCGGCCGTGCCAGCTCTCGCTCCCGGCCGTGGTCGAGGGGATCGACTACCGGGTGATCGTCCCCGGCACGAAGATCGCCGGCCAGGTGCTGTTCGAGTCCAGCTCCCAGCCGCTCCTGGTCACGGTGCTGGAGGGCGGGTCGATGGGCGCGAAGCGGGGGAGCGCCGGCTCCCAGGGGACCGGGCCGAAGGAGTCCTGAGCGATGGGGTTCATGGGCCGGCTCGGCGACATGCCGTTCGAGGACATCGTCCAGATGCTGTCGATGTCCCAGCGCACCGGCAGGCTGACGCTGACCCACGCCGCCTCGAAGGCGGTGATCCTGTTCAAGCACGGTGAGATCGTCGGAGCCTCGTGCGACGCGGTCAACGACTCGCTCGGTCAGGCGTTGCTGGCCCGCAAGGCGGTCAGCGAGTCGGCGCTCGCCGTCGCCCTCGAGGTGCAGCAGCGGGCCGTGCCGGCGCGCCTGCTGGGGTCGATCCTGGTGGAGATGAACGCGGTCCGGCCCGAAACCGTCGAGGAGGTCGTCCGGAAGCAGGTGCAGAAGGTCATCGACGAGATCGTGAGATGGACCGACGGGGCGTTCCGATTCGAGCGCCTCGAGCACCCGGAGTACCTCGCCGCGGGGTTCGCCGACAGCGAGATGCTCCTCCGGTCGGGGCTGCGGGCCGACCAGGTGATGCTCGACGCCGCACGGCGGCTCGACGAGATCGAGCCGGGAGAAGAGCGGGAGCCGCCGCCGATCCTGTCGTTCCCGCACCGCGCGAAGAGCGTCCCGGCGTCCGCCTCGAAGCGGGTCACGGTCGACATGGGCGACACGCTGACCGCCAACCAGATCATCGCCGCGCTCACGGAGGGCGATGCGGGCGAGGAACCCGCAGCCGAGGCGCCGGCGGTGGAGGCGACAGCGGCGATCGGGTCGGAGGTCTCGTTCCTCAAGTCGATCATCGATGAGACCCGCTCGTCGGATTTCGTCGGCGAGATCGGGCTGATGATCATGAGGTGCGGGGCGAGGCTCGTCCGGCGCGGCGTCCTCTTCTCGGTCAGCCACGGCCAGGTTCGCGGTATCGGGGAGTTCGGCCTCGAGCTCTCGGGTCCGAGGGCGTACGAGAAGGTCCGGAAGATGCGGATCCCGCTCGTCGACCCGTCGGTTTTCCGCACGGTCGTCGAGAGCGGCCGGAGCTCCCGCGGCCGGCTGGCGAAGACGTTCTGGGACGAGTACCTGGTCAGGCAGCTCGGCGGCGAGGAGCCGGACGAGGTGATCGCCGTGCCGATGTCGGTGGGCGGCAACGTCGTCTCGATCTTCTACGGGGACAACGTCCCGGCCAAGGGCGGGATCGGGTCGATCGAGATGATCGAGCTCCTGATGCTGTACGCCTCCCTCGGGATGGAGCGGATGCTGCGGGCGGCCAAGACCGGCCGGTAGCTCCGGGCCGCACGGCACCCTGGAGTCGGGTCACCTCGCGCCGTCAGTCGTCGGGTTCCGCGAGGTGTCGCAGCTGGCTGGCGAGCTGATCGAGGTCGAACGGCTTCGGCAAGAGGCGCCAGCGACCGTCGAGCACGCCGGCCCGGACCTCCTCGCGGTCCGCATCGCCGGACATGATCACCGCCTTGAGGGCGGGCCACCGCTCACGCAGCCGGCGGACGACCTCGTGACCCGGGGTGCCCGGGAGGCGGAGGTCGGCGACCACCGCCTCGAAAGGCTGCCCGTCCGGCAGGCGCCCCGCCTCGTCCCCGCTGCCCACGGCCGCCGCGGTGTGGCCGAGGTACTCGAGCATCCGGACGACGGTGTTCCGCACGCCCGGGTCGTCCTCGACGACGAGGATCCGCACGTCTCACGCCCCGATCCCGGCCTCCGCCCGGCCGGGCAAACGCTGCGCGGAGGGCCGCTCCTCGATCATACGCCCGCCGGGCGCGTCGGGGCGGCCGCGTAGCCGACCGGTCGCACGGACGCGCCGGCAGTGTCATCGGAGATCGGTCAGGAGAGGGAAGTGGAGCGGGAAACGGGATTTGAACCCGCGACTTCGACCTTGGCAAGGTCGCACTCTACCACTGAGTTATTCCCGCTCGCGGTCCGCCACGATGGGCGGAGGGGAAACATACCAGCGTCGCCCCCGAGCGTCAAGACGCGGAGACGGCCGGCCGCCCCGAGCCAGCGTCCGAGCCGGCGAGGTCATGCCTCGTTCTGGGCACCGCCCGCGCAGAACATCGCCTCGAACTCCTCGAGGTGCTCGCGCACCCCCAGGACCACCAGCACGTCGCCTTCGTGCAGCGCGAGGTTCGGCTCGGGGTTGGGGAACAGCGTGGGCCCGCGCTGGACCGCGACCACTCCGACGCCGCAGCGCCGCCGGAGGTCCGCCTCGGCGAGCGTCACGCCGACGAGGGAGCTCGTCGGCGCGAGGCGCACCTGCTCGAGTTCGAGCCCGGGCATCTTCCCCGCTCCCATCGAGAAGTCGAGGAAGTCCACCACCGTCGGCTTCACGACCAGCTGGGCGAGGCGCGCGCCGCCGTGCTGATACGGGTTGACCACGCGGTTCGCCCCCGCGCGCTGCAGCCTCGTCTCGGCTCCCTCCTCGCCCGCACGCGCCACGATGAAAAGCTTCGGGTTGAGCGAGCGCGCCGTGAGGACCGTGTAGACGTTGTGCGCGTCGTCGTTGAGGCACGACACCAGCCCGCGCGCCCGCGAGATGCCGGCGGCGCGGAGCGTCGTCTCGCTCGTGGCGTCGCCGTGGACCACGGGGATCTCGGCGGCCCGCAGGCGCCCCACCTTCTCCGGCTTGTGCTCGACCACGACCACGTCCCGGCGGGCGCGGCGGAGCTCGTCCACGACGGCCTGGCCCATCCGCCCCCACCCGCACACGATCTCGTGATCCGAGAGGCTCTCGATCATGCGTGACCTCCGCACCTGCCCCAGGACCTCGCGCAGCTCACCCTCGATCACGGAGCGACCCAGCTCGGTGGCGACGAGGAGGATCACGCCGAGGCCGCCGAACAGCAGGAACACGGTCAGGAACTGACCGCCGCGCGTGAGCGACGAGATCTCGTTGAACCCGACGGTCGTGAGCGTCAGCACCGTCATGTAGAAGGCGTCCCACCACGGCACCCGCTCCGTGAGACGGTACCCGAGCGTTCCCGACAGGAGGATCCCGGCCAGGAGCATCGCCGACTTGGCGAGCCTGGTTCGCATGGCGACACTCTACCGCAGGGACGCCAAGACCGTTCGCAGGTTCGCACGTTCGAAGGTTCAAGAGGAGGGGGATACGGGAAGACTTTGAACGTCAACCGAGAGAGACGGAACAGCCTGCTGCCCGTCGTCCCTTTGCCCTTTTCCCGTTCCCCTCTTCCTTGCCCTTCGAACATTCGAACATTCGAACGGCTCTAGCTGGGCGGGAATCCGGGGGCGGCCATGATCGCCTCGATCTGAGCGAGGTGGCGGCGCTCGTGGGCGCCCGCGAGGTCGACCCAGCGGAACACGTTGAGCTCGAACCCGAGCGGGTGCTGCATCCGCAGCGCGTCGAGGTCGAGCCCCGCGAGCGCGGGGATCTGGCCCTGGACCGCGAGGTGCGTGGCCTCGAGCTCGCGGCGGAGATCGTCGACCGGGAGCCCGGCGGTCGGCGTCGCGGAGTCGGGGTTCTTCACCGGCCCCGACGCCGAGGCGTCGGAGAGCCACCGCGATCGCGGCCACGACCTCCTGCTCCCCGGCGCGGGGACCAGCCCTTCTCGGTGGCCCTTCTGGGTCAGCTTCCTCGCCACCACCGCGAACAGCCGGTTGGAGATCGCCAGGTGGTGGAGCACCTCGCCCACGGACCACCGGTCGGGTGCGGGCCGCCAATCCGCCTGCGCCTGAGTGAGACGCGAGACGGCGCCGAGCACGGCGGCGAGGTCGCCGGCGAGCCGGTCGGCCAGCTCGGCGAGCTCGGGCTCGAGCGCCTCCTCGCCGTTCCCGCCGGTGGATTGGTCGTAACCGCTCATGGGGATGGATTGTACCCGCCGCCACAGCGTAGGCCGCGTCGGGGGCGGAGGTGTCGAGGGGCGGAGGAGCGGAAACGGTTCACGGGTTCACAAATTTGAAGGTTCGAACGTTCGACAGCCCCGGAGCCGTGCCACAGGCGGAGAACGTGCGAGGTGGGTCGCGTCTGTCTCCTCTGCTCCTCTGCACCTCGGCTCCTCCGGCTGTTGTGAACCTGGGTACCTTCGGACATTCGAACCTTCGAACGCGGCGATCAGGTGGAGAGGAACTCGACGACCTCCGCCAGGAGCGCCGCGCCGCCCTCCGCCAGCACCGAGTGGGCCGCGCCCGGCACCTCGCGGTAGCGCGCCTCGGGGATCGCGGCGGCGAGCTCGCGGGTCGCGGCGGCGGGAACGATCGGGTCGAGCTCGCCCGCCAGCACGAGCGTGGGGCAGCCGATCGTCGCGAGCTCGGCGCGGACGTCCCACCCCGCCCCGAGGTGGTGGAGTTGCGCGAGCGCGCCGGGCCGGTCCTCGGGATCGAGCGTCCACAGGCGCGCGGCCTGGTCGACGAACCCGGGGAAACGATCCGCGAACGCGCTCCCGAACGCGAACGCCATGAACGCCTCGGCGGCCTCCGCCGGTTCGAGGCGCGTGAACGCGAGCTCGAAGAAGCGCATGACGCGGCGGTGCGACGGCGTCAGGCGGGCCGCGCACGAGGCGACGGCGAGGCGGTGGACGGCGTCCGGGTGACGAACTGCGAGCCGGCACGCGACGAGTCCGCCCATCGAGACCCCGAGGACGCCCGCCGCCCCGAGGCCGGCGTCGGCGACCACGAGCGCCGCGTCGTCGGCCGCGCCGTCGAGAGTAAACGGCGCACCGCCGCGAGAGCCTCCCACGCCGCGGTTGTCGGGGGCGAGCACGGTGAACCGGTCGGAGAGGACGCGGGGAAGCTCGCCCCACAAGCGGGCGCGTGAGCCGAGCCCGGCGAGCAGGAGCACCGGCGCGCCGGAACCGGTGCGCTGGTACGCAACCGGGCCCCGAGGGCCCTCCACCGTCCGCACCACCTCGGGGCTCGCCGTGCCGGTCGCGGTCACGGGCGCTCCCCGCCGGCCGCGCCCCTCGTCACCCATCACGCCCTCACACACACCGCGCGGTGCGCCGTCACAGGAGGGCGTTCAGCTTCTCCTTGAGGACCTTCTTGTCCACCGCGCCGATGACGCGGTCCACCAGCTTGCCCTCCTTGAAGAACAGCACGGTGGGGATGGACTGGATGCCGAACTTGATCGCCGTCTGGCGGTTGGAATCGACGTCCAGCTTCGCGACGACGGCCTTGCCGGCGAACTCCGAGGCGAGCGCCTCGACGTGCGGGGCGATGAGCCTGCACGGACCGCACCACGTGGCCCAGAAATCCACCATCGCCGGCTTCCCGCTGTTGACGACGCTGGCATCGAAGGTGGCATCGGTGACCTGACTCACGTTTCCTGACATTGCTGCCTTCCTCTCTCCAGGGGCGGTACCGCGTCTCCCCGATCCCGCACGGGTGAAATCGCGCCGCCCCGGGTGCAAATTCCTGCTCGGCCTCCCCGCCTCGCGCCGCGGCCGTGCCCGGCCGACCCGGATCGGCGTATTGTAGGGACGACGCGACGGGGGTGGCAACCGTGCGGACGCGGCGGCAGAGGCTCGGGCAGCACTTCCTTCGCGACGCCGGGACGGCACGTACCATCGTCGCCGCGCTTGCCGGCGAGCCGCCCAGGGTGCTCGAGATCGGCCCTGGCCGGGGGGCGCTCACCGGGCCGCTGCTCGCGCGGTTCTCCTGGGTGCGCGTGGTCGAGCTCGACGGCACTCTGGCGGCCGGCCTCGCGGCGCGCCTCGGGTGCCCGCCCGGACTCGAGGTGCTCCACGCTGACGCGCTTGCCGACGACCTCGAGGTGCTAGCGGCCGGCGGCCCGTGGCAGGTCGCGGCGAACCTCCCCTACAGCGTGGGGACGCCGATCGTGCGCCGGCTGCTGCCGCGCCGGGACCTGTTCGTCCGCCTGGTGGTCATGGTCCAGCTCGAGGTCGCGCGCAGGCTCGTCGCGCCGGCCGGCGCGGGCGAGCGCGGGCTGTTGTCGCTGGAGTCGGAGGCGTACGCGCGGGGCGAGCTCCTCTTCACGGTTCCGCCGGGGCGGTTCTCGCCCCCGCCGGCCGTGACGTCGGGCGTGGTGCGGTTGGAGCTGCGGCCCGCGCCGGCCGGCCCGGAGGTGCTCGCGAGAGCGCTCGAGCTCGCCGCTACCGCGTTCACTCACCGGCGGAAGAAGCTCGCCAACGCCCTCGGCGCGCATGCGGCGGGCGCCGCGGCGGCGTGCGAGGCCGCGGGTGTGGCGCCCGGGTCCAGGCCGCAGGACCTGGAGCTCTCGTCGTGGCTCTCGCTGGCGCGCGAGATGCCCGCCGCTCCCCGCCCCGGGGCGGAGTGATGGCGAAGATCGTCGCGCTCGGCGGGCTCGGCGAGTTCGGCGCGAACTCCCTCCTCCTCGACGACGAGCGCGGCGGGGGGCTGCTGGTGGACGCGGGCGCCGCGTTCTCAGACCTCGCCGCGTTCGGGGTCGGGTACGAGGTTCCGGACTTCGGGGCGCTCGGCGTGCGCACGCCGGGCGCGGTGGTCGTGACGCACGCCCACGACGACCACATCAAGGGGCTCGCGTTCCTCGGCGAGGCGAGGCGGGATCTGGAGGTGCTCGCCAGCAGGACGACGCTCGCGTGGGCGCGCCGCGCCGCCGGAAACGGCCAGCGTCTGGCGATGCGCGAGCTCAAGGGTGATGCGCCGGCTCGCGCCGCGGGGTTCGCGATCGGCGCGCTCCCGGTCTCGCACTCGATCCCCGGCACGATGACGCTGCGGCTGGAGGGGGACGACGGCGTCCTCGTCCTCGCGACCGACCTGCGGCTCGCGCCGTCGGCGCTCGGTGAGACGACGCCCCAGGACGTCCTCGCCCGCTGGGGCGACGTCGGCGTCGGCGTGCTCCTCCTCGACTCGACGAACGCGCTGGTCGAGGCCGACCCGCCCTCCGAGGAGGTCGTGGCGGCCGCGATCGAGGAGCAGGTGCGCAAGGCCCGCGGCGCCGTGATCGCGGTGTCGTTCGCCTCGCAGCTCGGGCGCTTCCGCCAGCTCGCCCGCGCGGCTGCCGAGACCGGCCGGCTCGTCGTTCCGGTCGGCCGCGGGCTCGTCGAGTCGCTCGAGGTGAACGGCCAACTCGGCGGCCTCGACCTGCCGCCTGGCCTCGTCCGCCCGGCGCGCGAGCTGCCCAAGCTGGCACACGACCGCGTCGTCGTGGTCGCGACGGGGTCGCAGGGCGAGCCCGGTTCGGCGTTCTCGCGGCTGGCCGTCGACCTCCTCCCCGGGCTGCGGCTGAGGGCCGGCGACACGGTGCTCCACGCCGCCCGCATGATCCCCGGGAACGAGCGGCGCCTGGCCCAGCTGTTCGACCACTGCGTGCGTCGCGGGGCGCGCGTCGTCACCGCCGCCGAGGCGCCGATCCACGCCTCCGGCCACCCCCACCGTGCGGAGCTTCTCCGCATCCTCGACCTGCTTCGCCCGCGCGTGGTGATCCCGGTGCACGGCCGCCGGCGCCACCTCGAGGCGACCGCGGAGCTCGCGCGGAGCCGGGGGCTCGCCACGTTGGTCGTCGAGAACGGCGAGGAGATCTCGTGGACCGGAGCCGGCGCCTCGACGACGGGGGAGCTGCGCCAGGTCGGACGGATCCTGCTCGACGACGTCGGCGAGGAGGTGCTGGACCCCGCGATTCTCCGGCACCGCCGGTCGCTCGCGCGCGAGGGGCTGGTCGTGGCGGTGCTCCCGAGCTCGCCCGGAGGCCAGAGCCCGAGCGCGGGCGTGCAGCTCCACGTGTCCGGCCTGCCCCTCCCGGCAACCGTCCACGATCACCTCGTCGCCGGCCTCGCGTCAGAGCTCGCGCGCGCCGGTCCAGTAGTGCGGCGCGACCCGGACTGGCTGCGCAGTACAATGACGCGGTGGCTCCAGAGTGAGCTGCGCCGGCGCACGCGCCGCCGTCCGGTGGTGGTCGTGCTGGTGGTGGAGTTGTAGATGACCTTCGTGAACGCCGTGGTGCTGGGGATCGTGCAGGGTGTGACCGAGTTTCTACCGGTGTCCTCGCGCGGGCATCTCGCCCTCGTCCAGGCGCTGATGCCGGGGTTCTCGCAACCCGGCCTCGTCTTCGACGTCGCGCTCCACCTGGGGACGGTGCTCGCGATCTTCGCGCTGGAGTGGCGTCGGATCGTGGAGGTCGTCCGGCAGCGGTACGTCGTCCGGCTCGGAGCACAGCTCGTGCTCGCGATGGCCGCGACGTCGGTCATCGCCCTGCCGCTCCGCCGTTGGGCCGAGGAGGCGGTCCGCTACCCGCTCCTGGTCGCGGCGGGGTTCGCTGTGACGGCCGTGATCCTGCTTGCGGTGCGCCGGTGCGCCGGACGGATCGAGGGAGCCGGCATGACGTGGGGCGCATCTGCGATCGTCGGGGCCGCGCAGGGGATCGTCGTGCTGCTGCCCGGGATGTCGCGCTCCGGCACGACGATCTGCGCCGGCCTCGGCGTGGGCCTCGAGCGCAAGTGGGCGGCGGACTTCTCGTTCCTGCTGTCGATCCCGGCGATCGTGGGAGCGGCCGTGGTCGAGGGCTGGGCGCACCGCGCCGAACTCGCGACCGAGCGGGGCCTCCTGGCCCCCGCGGCGGTCGGAACGGTGACGGCGGCCGTCGTCGGGTTCGGGGCGCTCGTGCTGGTCCGCCGACTCGTCGAGCGCGGGCGCCTGCACATGTTCGCGTGGTACCTGCTGCCGGCGGCGGCACTGACGGCGATCCTGGCCGTCGTGGGCGTGTGGTGATGCCGAGGACGAGAGAGGAGCTCAGCCGAGAGATCGCAGGGTACCTCCTGGCCGTCCTCGGCGTGCTCGTGCTGCTCGCCGTCGTGAGCTACCACCCGCTCGACCCCTCGCTGTTCTCCGCGGGCAGCGACGTCGTGCACAACCTCCTCTCGTACGGCGGCTCCGCGATCGCGGGCATCCTCGTCGGCCTGCTCGGGCTGCCGGCTCTCGTCGTGCCGGCGATCATGGCGGTGGTGGGGTGGCACTGGCTCCGCGGGAGGCAGCTCGAGTCGCCGCGGATCCAGGGGACCGCGTGGGCGGTCGCCACCGTCGGGGGCGACGGTCTCCTGGCCGTCCTGATCGGGCGCACGCCGTACCGCGGCGGGGAGATCGAGTGGGGCGGTGAGATGGGCCGCCTCGTGGCGCGCGGCCTCAACGAGTCTCTCGGGCCGCTGGCGACGCTCGTGCTGTGCGCGGCGGCGCTCCTCGCGGGCGTCGTCTTCGGGTTCCGGGGCTCGCTCGTGCTTGTGATCTCCGCCGTCGGCGACCTCTTCACCCGCAAGCGCTCCGAGATGGCCGCCCGGTGGGCCCGGGGGCGCGAGGACCGCCGGCGCGATGAGATGCGGCGCGAGCTCCTGCGCCGCCACCAGGAGCGCCACCCGGGCGCCCCGGGGCCCCCGCTCGTGGCGCGCGAGCGTGTCGGCGAGGCCTCGTTCCGGATCCGGCGCCTACACCGCGTGGCGACGATCTGGGAGGAGCCCCCGCAGCGCCGCGGCCAGGCCGCCGACCGCCCGGAGCTCCCGGAACGGCCGGCAGCCAGGGAAGAGCCGCCAGCGCGCCGGCAGCGCGGGTCCGCGCGGCGGGTCGAGGCGCTGCCGGTCCAGGAGGAGTTCGACTTCCCGGAGGCGCCGATCTCGCCGCTGCCGGAGAAGACGATGCTGATGCCGGCGCCGCCGGCGCCGGAGCTCGACCCCAGGCAGCTCTCCGCGATGCGCGAGCACGTGGAGGCCAAGTGCCAGGAGTTCCGGGTTGACGGCAAGGTCGAGGACGTGCTCCCCGGGCCGATCATCACCACCTACGAGTTCCGCCCGGCGGCCGGGGTGAAGTACGCCCAGGTCGTGCGCCTCGAGGAGGACCTCGCGCTCGGCCTCCAGGTCGAGGCGGTGCGCATCGAGCGCATCCCCGGGAAGGCCACCGTCGGGATCGAGGTGCCGAACCCGGAGCGCCAGACGATCGTCCTGCGGGAGGTCGTCGAGTCGTCGAAGTTCGTGCACTCGGCCTCGCCGCTGACGCTCGCGCTCGGCAAGGACATTCACGGGCGGCCGTTCGTGGCCGACATGCAGCGCATGCCGCACCTCCTCATCGGCGGCTTCACCGGGTCGGGGAAGAGCGTCGGGATCAACGCGATGATCCTGTCGATCCTGTTCAAGTCGACACCCGAGCAGGTGCGCTTCATCCTCATCGACCCGAAGCAGGTCGAGCTCGGGATGTACGAGAAGCTGCCCCACCTGCTGACCCCGATCATTTCGGACCCGAAGGAGGCGGCCAAGGCGCTGCGCTGGGCGGTCCGCCAGATGCGCGAGCGATACTCGCTCCTCGCCGCGTGCAAGGTCCGCAACCTGACGCAGTACAACGCGCTGCTGGGAGACGCCGACACCCGGCGCGCCGCGGCGGAGAGCGCCGGGACCGAGGAGCTGCGGCCGCTCCCGTTCATCGTCGTCATCATCGACGAGCTCGCCGACCTCATGATGACGTGCGCCACGGAGGTCGAGGACTCGATCGGACACCTCTCGCAGATGGCGCGGGCGGTGGGGATCCACCTTCTGTTCGCGACGCAGCGTCCCAGCGTCGACATCGTGACCGGCGTGATCAAGGCGAACTTCCCGTGCCGGATCGCCTACAAGGTGAGGACGCGGTTCGACTCGCGCACGATCCTCGACACGGAGGGCGCCGAGTGCCTTCTCGGGATGGGCGACATGCTGTACCTGGCCGCCGGCACCTCGCGGCCGGTGAGGCTCCACGGGTGCCTCGTGCGCGAAGAGGAGATCCTCACCGTGCTCAAGCACTTGCGGCGACTCGGAAGACCAGAGTTCGACACGGCCGTGCTGGCGGAGCCGGAGCCCGGCGCCGGCTTCAACGGCGAGGCCGAGTGGGACGACCCGATGTACGCGCAGGCGGCAAGGCTCGTCGTCAGCTCGCGCAAGGCCTCGGCGTCGTACATCCAGCGCAAGCTGCGCCTGGGGTACGCGCGTTCGGCCCGATTGCTCGATATGATGGAGCAGGAAGGCGTGGTCGGGCCGTCGCAAGGCTCCCGCGGTCGGGAGGTGCTGGTGCCGGCCGACTACTTCGGCGAGGTGGACGCAACCCAGCAGGACGACGGCGAGGAGGACCCGACCGATGGTTGAACTGTCGTGGCACACAACGTTGTACCTCGTGGCGGCGGTCGGCGTCCTGCTCGCGCTGCTGATCGTGAGCTTCCTGTCGCGGCCGCGCGTGTTCACCCAGTACCTCCACACAATGACGGGGATCAAGCTGTCGGCGCGGGACGTCGGCCGCGTCTACAAGCAGCGCGGCAAGGCCGGCGTGCGGGACATGTTCCTCGACCTGATCATCCGGGAGGACCTCAAGAGCGGCCCGCGGATCACGCCCGACTCGGCGCCCGATCTCGAGATCCTGGCGCCGGAGCCCAAGAGGTGAGCGGTTCGAAGCGGCTCGACGCCCTGCGCGCCGCCGGCGTCGGGTTCGTCGCAGGGGTCCCGTGCTCGTACCTCAAGAGGTTCTTCGCCGGGTGCGCAGAGCTCCCCCCGTCCGCGTTCCTCCCGGCGGTCCGCGAGGACCACGCGGTGGCGGCGTGCGTGGGAGCCTGGCTCGGCGGAACGCGCAGCGCCGCGGCGATGCAGAACTCGGGGCTGGGGTACTGCCTCGAGGTGCTGACCTCGCTCCACCTGATGTGCGGCGTGCCGCTCCCGATGGTCGTCTCCGACCGCGGCGACCCCGCCGACTACGAGGAGCACCGCATCCTCGGTCAACGCACGCGGCAACTGCTCGACCTGTTCGCGATCCCCTGGCGCGAGGCGAGGGCCGGGGCCGAAGAGGAGGAAGCGCGCTGGCTGGTGGAGACCTCCGAACGGGAGCGCCGGCCCGCGGTGCTGCTGGTCGGCAAGGCGGCGGACGCATGACGCGCGCCGAGGCCGTCGCGCTCGCGCTCTCGATGCTGGGGGACGACGACATCGCGGTTGCCGCCGACGGCGCAATCTCGCGCGAGGCGTACAACGCCCGCGACCGCAGGCGCACGTTCTACATGCTCGGCTCGATGGGCCAGGTCGCCTCGATCGCGCTCGGCCTCGCGATGACCCGCCGCGAGCGCGTCGTGGCGCTCGACGGCGACGGCAACCTCCTGATGGGGTTCGGGGCGCTCGCCCTCGTCGGCGGGCTCAAGCCAGCGAACCTGCACCACCTCGTGCTCGACAACGGCTGCTACGCCACGACGGGCGGGCAACCGGCGCTCTCGCGGCAGGTGGATCTCGCCGCCGCGGCGGCCGGCGCGGGGTATCCGTGGACGCGGCGGTGCGCGCGCGACGCCGACGCGCGGGCCGACCTCGGTGACTGGATCGCCGCGCCGGGCCCGGCGCTCCTCGACCTCGTGGTGGACGCCGCCGATCCCGCCCCGGCGCCGCGCGTTCCCATGACGCCGGAGGAGATGGCAGAGCGGGTGCGCGCCGCCCTCGCGGCCGGCTGAGCGCCGGCCGAGGGGACGGGGCGGTTTTGCGCCTTCCGCGCGCCGGGCTTAAGATTGCGTCCAAGTTCGTGGGCTCGCGGTGTCCATGCCCGGGGAGGCGGCGTGCCGAAGCTCGTCGTGATCGCGGACAACGTCCCGGAGGTCCGGGAAACGCTGCGCCAGACGATCGAGCAGCTGTACGAGGACAAGACGCGCGCCGGCGACCTCCGGGTCGACACGTACGAGGACGGCAACGGCGTCGTCTCGCTGTGCGCTCTGACCGTGCCCGACCTCGTGATCCTCGACGTGGACATGCCGGGGCTGGACGGGATCCAGACGTTCTACTGCATACGGGAGGTCTCCCGGGCCGCGGCCGCGCGGGTGGTGTTCCTGACCGGTTTCGTCGGCTCCGGCGAGGTGCGCGGGCGCATCGACCGGGCCGTCGCCGACGGGGCGTGCGGCTGCCTCCCGAAGCCGGCGACGGCGGCGGACATCAAGAGCCTGCTGGACTCGCGCGTGTTCGGGGCGTGAGCGCGGGCGGCCGCTACCCGCGCGGCCCCGTCCGGTGCATGTACGAGAACAGCTTGTCGTAGAGATCCATCGCGTGCCTCACCGCCTTCTTCGCGTCGCCGGGGCCGAGGAAGTCCTGCACCAGCACCTCCTTGGCCTCGAGCTTCTTGTAGTCCTCGAAGAAGCGCCGCACCTCGTTCATCCGGTGGGCGGGGAGCTCGGCAATGTCGGAGTACTCGCGGTACTCGGGATCGTCGAGGTGGATGCAGATGATCTTCTCGTCGTTCTCGCCCTGGTCGAGCATGGTCATCATCCCGACCGGACGGACGCGGAGGATGGAAAGCGGCACGACCGGCTCCTGCATCAGCACCAGCACGTCGAGCGGGTCGTGGTCGTCGCCGAGCGTCTGCGGGATGAACCCGTAGCTCGCGGGGTAGATCACCGAGGAGTAGAGGATGCGGTCGACGCGGAGCAGGCCCGTCTCCTTGTCCAACTCGTACTTGACCTTGCTTCCCTTGGGGATCTCGATGACCGCCTGGAACTCCTCCGGCGCACCGGCCCCGATGTGGACGTCGTGCCACGGGTGGCTCATGGTTGCTCCCTCGGTGAGAGGATACCTCGCGGGCCCGACTGAGTGGCCGCTGGTCGAACATCGGACGTCGAAAGTCGACAGTTGACAGTTGACAGTTGACAGCTCAGAGCTCAAAGCTCAAAGCTCACAGCTCACAGCTCAAAGCTCAAAGCTCACAGCTCATAGCTCATAGCTCACAGCTCATAGCTCATAGCTCATAGCCTCCGTCTCCCGCGCGCATCTGGTCTTGGCTGGGTGGGGGAGCTGTTGAATGTCAGCTGGTCGGGTGGGTGGGGGAGAGCTGTCAACTGGTTGGAGGGGCGGGTGGAGACTCTCAACCGGGCGGGCGGGGAGAGCCGCGGCTCCGCGGGTTGACACGCCGCGCGCACCTGGGATAGCGTCGCTCCCATGAAGCGCGCGATCACGCTCCACGGCTTCGGTTTCTGGTGCTGGCCTGCGAGGCGGTAGGCGGGATGCGCGACCCCGCTTGGCCGCCGGCCTCGAGCGGGGAGACACGGTGAACCGGAACCTGACCCTCCCCGCGACCGGCGGGGAGGTTTGAGTCTATGGAGATCGTAGCGACGTTCGTCCCGGGAGCGAGAGGGCACGCCGACGAGGTGTCTGCTCCACCGGCGGGTGCGACGATGATCGAGCTGCGCGCGGACCTGCTCGGCGCGGGCGCCGACCTGGCTGCGCTGGTCGCACGATCCACGCTGCCGGTGATTGTGACCCTGCGCTCGCGCGCCGAGGGAGGCGAGGGTCCGGACCGGCCGGCCGAGCGGCGCCGCTTCTTCGAGCGGGCCGCCGCTCTCACCGCCGCGTTCTTCGACCTCGAGGCGGCGCGCGACCTGGAGCTCGCGGGCACCGTGATCCCGCGCGAGCGCACGATCCTGTCGGCCCACTTCACCGGCGGGCTTCCCGGCGACCTCGAGGAGCGGGCCGCGGCGATGCTCGCGGCCGGGACGCGGTTCGTCAAGGTGGTCCCGGCCGCCGCGCGCATCTCCGACGTCCGCGCCGTGCTGCACCTGGCTCAGGCGCTCGACCGTGGGAGCCGGCGGGACCGGCGCGCCGTCGTGTTCGCGTCCGGCGAGGCCGGCCGCGCAACGCGCCTGCTCGGCCCGCTGCTCGGGGCGCCGCTCGCGTACGCCGCGTGGGCGCCGGGGCGGCACGGGGCCGCCGGGCAGTACACGCCGGGAGACCTCGCGGCTCTCGTCGGCCACCTGGGCGGCCGCCCGCGGAGGGTGTTCGCGGTGCTGGGCTCGCCGGTGGGCGCCTCGCTGTCGCCGAGGATGCACGCCGCGGCGTACGCGGCGCTCGGCCTCCCGCACGTGTTCGTTCCCCTGGAGGTCCACGACCCCGCGGAGCTCGACGAGCTCCTGGTCCCTGCCGGCGAGTCGTGGCTCGACGATCTCGGCCTGCCCCCCGGAGGGTTCGCGGTGACGATGCCGTGGAAGGGCGAAGCCGCGCGCCGGTGCACGCTCCTCGCCCCGCGCGCGGAGCGGGCGGGCGCGGCGAACACCGTGCTCCCGCGCGGCGACAAGGTGCTCGGCGACTGCACGGACATCGACGGGATCACGAGAGCACTGGTGGACGAGGGCGTCCAGCTGGCAGGAGTTCGTGCGCTCGTCCTCGGTGCCGGCGGGGCGGCACGCGCCGCGGCCGTTGCGCTGCAGCTCGCGGGCGCCGGAGTGACGATCGCGGCCCGCGACCGAGGCCGCGCGGAGGACACCGCGCGCAAGATCGGCGCCGCGGCGGGCGAGCTCGACGCGAGCGAGGTCGTGTCGGTCGCCGTCAACGCCACGCCCGCGGGGGCCGACGGCGCCTCGTCGCCGTGGCTGGAGCGGCTGCGGCTCCCCGAGGGGGCCGTCGTGGTGGACCTCCCGTACGGCGACACCCCGACGTTCCTCGAGCAGCTCGCGCGGCGACGCGGCTGGCACTACGTCGGCGGCAGGAGCGTCCTCCTGTACCAGGCGGTGGCCCAGTTCGCGGCGATGACCGGCGCGCCGCCCCCGGTCCGGGCGATGGCCGCCGCGATCGGTCTCGACGATGAGGACGCGTAGCGATGGGGGCGAGGGACCTCTGCAACCGACCGGTGCGCGGCCGCGCTCGCGGTCCTGGATGGCAAGATCCGCCCCCGTGCGCGAGAATGGGCGGCACCCGGCGGACGACTGGCGCGGCAGGCGGGGACGGGCGCTGCCGCGTCCGTGACAGGACGTTCGGCCGCGGAGCGGGGCGTGCGCGGCGGCGCACGCAGGGAGGGGGATGATGAAGACCTGGCGCAGCGACGACGAGAAGTGCGAACGGTACCTGACGCGGGTCGAGCGGCGGATGACGGAGGTGCTCACGCCGCAGGTCGAGGAGAGGGCGCGCAGGATCGTGGCCGCGGTCGCCAAGCGGGGCGACAAGGCGCTCGTCGCCTACGTGCGCCGCCACGACCTCAAGGGGATGCCGATGGAGGAGTTCCGGCTGCGCGGCACGGTCGAGAGCGGTGAAGAGGTCGGGGAGGAGTTCGTCAACGCGGTCGAGCTCGCCCTCTCCCGTCTCAAGGCGTTCCACGAGCTTCAGGTCCCTCACGGTTACACGCTCGACGCCGAGGGCGGCGACCTCGGCGTCAAGGTGAGGCCGATCGAGTCGCTCGGCGTCTACGTGCCGGGCTCCTCTGCCGTGTACCTCTCCTCGCTCCTGATGGCGGTCGTGCCCGCCCGCCTCGCGGGGGTCTCGAGGATCGCGGTCGCGACGCCGCCGAGGGCGTTCCTCGCCTCGGCGCACCTGCGGTACCTCCTCGACAGGCTGGACCTTCACGAGGTCTACCTCATGGGCGGGGCGCACGCGATCGCGGCGCTCGCCCACGGCACCGATTCCGTGACCCCCGTGGACAAGATCGTGGGACCGGGCGGGAGGCTGGTCGCGTCGGCCAAGCGCGCCGTGTTCGGGATCGTGGGAGTGGACGCAGTCACCGGCCCGTCCGAGATCGTCGTCGTGGCGGACGCGCACGCGGAGCCCGCGATCGTCGCGGCGGACCTCCTCGCTCAGGCCGAGCACGACCCCGACGCGCTCGCGGTCCTGGTCACGCCCTCGAAGGCGCTCGCCGAGAAAGTGGACCGGCGCGTCACCGCGAGGCTCCGCTCGCTGCCAAGGAAGGCCGCGGCGCGGGCCGCCATCAGGAACTGGGGCGCGATCGTGCTGGTGCCGGACGTCGAGACGGCGGTCGAGGTCGTCAACCGGATCGCGCCCGAGCACGTCGAGCTCTTGGTGTCGGACCCGCTCCGTCTGGTCGACGGGATCGAGAGGGCGGGCGCGGTCTACCTCGGCGCGTGGGCCGCGTCGGCGCTCGGCGACTACGTCGCCGGCACCAACCACCTCCTGCCGACCTCGGGCGCCGCCCGCTTCGCGTCGCCTCTCGGCGTATGGGACTTCGTGCGCCGAACCTCCGTCGTGGGCGTGGCGCCGCACCGTTACCCGGCGCTCGCGCACGCGGCGGGGGTCCTCGCGCTCCAAGAGCGGCTGCCGCTGCACGAGGAGGCGCTCCGCGCCGGAAGCCGGGGCAAGGTATGACGGCCGCGCGGGGACCCGGCGATGTCGGGCGGCGTCCGGCACCGGCCGCCGAGATCGGCTGGCCTCGGCGGAGCGCGCCGTGATCAGACCGTCGCGCGCCCGCTTCGCCGAGCTCGCCGCGGCCCACCGGTTCGTGCCGGTCGTCCGGGAGCTCACGGCCGACACGGTGACGCCGACGGGGATGCTCCTGCGCCTCGCGAAGACCGGCCGCCACCCGTTCCTCCTCGAGAGCGTGGAAGGCGGCGAGCGCGTCGCGCGCTGGTCGTTCGCGGGTGCGGACCCGGCACGCATCGTCGCCGTCCGAGGCGGCAAGGCCACCATCGACGGCACTGTGGTCCCGGATTCGCCGCTCGAGGTGCTGCGCGCAACGCTCGGCGGCGGCCGCGCACCGCTCGAGGACCTGCCGCCGTTCGCGGGGGGCGCCGTCGGGTGGCTGGGGTACGACGCGGTCCGCCTGATCGAGAGGGTGCCGGCGCACCTGCCGGACCCGCTCGAGGTGCCGGACGCATGGTTCGCCGTCTACCCCCTCGTGGCGGCGCTCGACCGCGTCCGCCAGCGCCTCCTGCTGATCGCGACGGTGAGCACGGAGAGCGGCGCAGAGGCCGCGCACGAGCGCGCGGTCGCGGAGCTCGACCGCCTCGAGGGCGTGCTCGCCTCGCCGCTCGACGAGGCCCGGCCAGCGGCGCTGCCGGTCGCAGACGCGGCCGCGCAGCCCGACGGCACGTGGCAGGTCGCCCCCGACGACGAGAAGTTCCTCGCGTCGGTGGTGAGGGCGCGCGAGGAGATCCGCGCCGGCGAGTGCTTCCAGATCGTGCTGTCTCGGCGCTGGTCGCGGCCTGCGACGGTCTCGCCGATCGCGTTCTACCGGGCACTCCGGATCGCCAACCCCTCCCCGTACATGTTCTACCTGGACGCGGGCGACGCGCAGATCCTCGGGTCGTCGCCCGAGACGCTCGCGCGGCTGCGCGGCACCCAGGCGGCGACGTGCCCGATCGCCGGCACCCGCAAACGCGGGCACACGCCGGCGGACGACGCACGGCTGGCGGCGGAGCTCGCAGGCGACGAGAAGGAGCGCGCGGAGCACCTCATGCTCGTGGACCTCGGGCGAAACGACGTCGGCAAGATCGCGAAGGCCGGTTCGGTGAAGGTCGTCCGCTTCATGGAGGTCGAGCGCTACTCCCAGGTCATGCACCTCACGAGCGAGGTGGTGGGCGAGCTCGAGGCCGGTCGCGACGCGCTCGACGTCCTCCTCGCGTGCTTCCCGGCCGGCACGCTCACCGGCGCGCCGAAGGTCCGTGCGATGGAGCTTATCGAGCAGCTCGAGGTGCTGCGGCGCTGCGTGTACGGCGGCGCCGTCGGGTACTTCGACCTCGGCGGCGACATGGACGCCTGCATCGCGATCCGGACCGCCGTGGTCGCGCGGGGCGGCGTGCACATCCAGGCCGGGGCGGGGATCGTGTTCGACTCCCTCCCGGAAAGCGAGCTCGCGGAGTGCGCGAGCAAGGCGCGGGCGCTGGCCGCGGCGGCGAGGCTCGCGGAGGGGATACGATCGTGATCCTGCTCGTCGACAACTACGATTCGTTCGCGTACAACCTCGTCCAGTACCTGCGCGAGCTGGCGCGCGACGAGGAGGTGCGCGTGGTCCGCAACGATCTCCTGGACGCGGCGCAGCTCGTCGAGCAGAGGCCGCACGCGATCGTGCTGTCGCCCGGCCCGGGCGTGCCCGAGGCGGCCGGCGTGTGCGTGGAGCTGGTTCGTCGGGCGGCCGAGGTGCCGCTGCTCGGCGTCTGCCTCGGGCACCAGGCGCTGGCGGTGGCCTGCGGCGGCCGGGTCGTGCGCGCGCCCGAGCCGCGGCACGGGAAGAACTCCGACGTGCACCACAACGGGCGCGGCGTGTTCGCGGGTCTCTCCGACCCCTTCACGGCGACGAGGTACCACTCGCTCGTCGCGCAGCGCGAGTCGCTCCCGCACGATCTCGAGGTCACGGCGTGGACCGGAGACGGGCTCGTGATGGGACTCGCCCACCGCAGCCGGCCGCACTTCGGCGTGCAGTTCCACCCCGAGGCGTACCTCACGCAGGGCGGCAAGCGGTTGCTGGCGAACTTCCTCCGCATCGCGGGCGTGCAGGTCGAGGCCGCCGCATGAGACCAGCTCACAGCTCACAGCCGACAGCTCACAGCCAAGAACATCGATCCGGAGGCCCACGCCAGGCCGGCCGGTGGCGGCGCGGGGAAGTCCACGGGTGGGAGCGGGAGCTGTCGGCTGTCAGCTGTCGGCTGTCGGCCGTCTCCGGGTGGGTGGGGGTCGTGTGATCCGCGACGTCCTCGAGCGCCTCCTCGCCGGCGAGAGCCTCCCGGCCGCGACGATGGAGGAGTGCTTCACGGCGCTGATGGCGGGCGAGTGGTCGGACGCGGAGCAGGCGGCGTTCCTCGTCGCGCTGCGGGCCAAGGGCGAGACCGCGGCCGAGGTGGCGGCGGCCGCAAGGGTCCTGCGCTCGTTCGCCGTGGTGGTCCCCAGCTCGCGGGCGCCGCTCGTCGACACGTGCGGGACCGGCGGCGACGGCGCCCACACGCTCAACATCTCGACCGGTGCGGCGCTCGTGGCCGCGGCGTGCGGCGTCGCGGTCGCCAAGCACGGCAACCGATCGGTGTCGTCCAGGTGCGGGTCGGCGGACGTCCTCGAGGCGCTCGGAGTCGCGCTCGACCTCGAGGCAGAGCAGTCGGGTGCGCTGCTCGACGCCGAGGGGTTCGCGTTCCTGTTCGCGCCCAGGCTGCACCCCGCGATGCGCGCGGTCATGCCCGTGCGCAGGGTGCTCGGCGTGCGCACCGTCTTCAACTTGCTGGGGCCGCTCGCGAACCCGGCCGGCGTGCGGCGCCAAGTCGTCGGCGTCTACGGCCGGGACGTGATGCCCCTCGTCGCGGGGGCGCTGGCGGAGCTCGGCTCCGAGCGGGCGTGGGTCGTGCACGGAGAGGACGGACTCGACGAGGTGTCGGTGTGCGCCCCGACGCGTGTGGTCGAGGTCCTCGACGGCCGCATCGAGAGGGAGCTGACCGTCGAGCCCGAGCGCCTCGGGATCGCGCGTGCCTCCCGCGCCGACCTCGCGGGCGGCGACGCGCCCCAGAACGCCGGGCGGCTCCGGGCGATCCTCGAGGGGCGGGACCGCTCGGCGGCCGCGGACGCCGTCGCGCTCAACGCGGCCGCGGCTCTTGTGGTCGCGGGCGCCGCGGCCGACCTCGGCGCCGCTCTCGCTGCGAGCCGGGAGTGCCTGGCGGCGGGGCGCGCGGCGGCCACGCTCGATGCGGTGGTCCGCCGATCGCGGGAGCTCGCGGGATGACCGACCCTGGGCGCGGCGTCCTGGCGCAAATCACCGAGGCGGTGATGGCGCGGCTGGCAAGGGAGCCGGAGCCTCCCGGGCTGGAGGCGAGGGCGCGCGAGGCGGCCGGGATCCGCCGTCGCGAGGGGCGGCGGAGCCTCGCCGATTCGCTCGCCAAGGCCGGCATCCGCGTGATCGCCGAGTGCAAGCGACGGTCCCCGTCGAAGGGGTGGCTGCGGCAGCGGCTCGACCCGGTCGCGCTGGCGTGCGCCTACGAGGCCGGAGGGGCCGCGGCGATCTCGGTCGTGACCGAGCCCGAGTTCTTTGCGGGGCAGCCGGGGTGGGTGCCGGCGGTGCGGCGGGCAGTCGCGCTCCCGGTGCTGCAGAAGGACTTCCTCCTCGCCCCCCGCCAGCTGTTCGAGGCCGCCATCGTGGGCGCGGACGCCGTCCTTCTGATCGCGCGGGTGCTCCCCGGAGGGCTGCTCGCCGAGATGGTCTCTGCGGCGGAGGAGCTCGGCCTGGAGGCGCTCGTCGAGGCGTACGACGCCCGCGACCTGGAGAGGGTCGCGGCGACGCGTGCGCGGCTCGTGGGCATCAACTCGCGGGACCTCGGCACGTTCGAGGTGGACTTCGGCGCGGCGGCGGCGCTGGCGGCACGGGTCCCGGCCGGCCGCACCGTCGTGCTGGAGAGCGGGGTGGGGGGGCCCGACGACGTGCGCCGCGTCGCCCGGCTCGGGCTGCGGCGCCTCCTCGTCGGGGAGTACCTCCTCCGGTCGCCCGACGCCGGCGCGGCGCTCGCGGAGCTCGTCGCATGCGCGTGACGGTCAAGATCTGTGGGCTCACGAGCCTGGGGGACGCGCGTGCGGCGGTCGCCGCGGGCGCCGACTTCGTCGGTTTCGTGTTCGACACGACCTCGCGGCGAGCGGTCGGCGCGGCGGGCCCGGCGTGGATCCGCGGCGTCGCCGGAGCGCCCAGGGTCGGCGTGTTCCGCGACCACGACGAGGCGACGGTACGGCGTGTCAGGGACGAGGCACGGCTCGAGCTCGTGCAGCTCCACGGCGACGAGACGCCGGAGATGTGCGAGGCGCTGGGCGGCTGCACCCGCGTGATCAAGGCGATCCCGGTCGGGCGTCGGCTCGACCCTGGGCGGGTCGCGGCGTACTCCGCCGTGGCCCGCATCGTGTTCGACACGGCCTCGGCGTCCGGCGGCGGCACCGGCGTCGCGTTCGACTGGCGCCTGCTCGACGCGGTGCCCGGCGACGTCGCGTTCTGGCTCGCCGGAGGGCTCACGCCGGAGAACGTCGCGCGGGCCGTGCGGGAGACGCGCGCGGCGGGGGTGGACGTCGCGAGCGGCGTCGAGAGGTCCCCCGGGGTCAAGGACGCCGAGAGGGTGCGGCGTTTCATCTCCGCGGTGCGGAGCGCTCGACGTGTTGAGAGAGGCGGAGCATGACCGCTCCTCCGGCCCACGGTTCATGCCGGTGCTCACCTTTCGGTGAGACGGAAGAAGGAGGACGGACGAGGGGAGGCACCCGCGTGGTCGGTGCTGTGGTCGTTCCTCTTCCCTCTGCCGCCTACCCTCTTCCCTTGGACGACGTGAGCCTGCAATCATGTCATTCCTGGGGGTGCCGTGAAACCGCTACCTGACAGCCGGGGGTACTTCGGGCCGTACGGCGGCCGGTTCGTGCCCGAGACGCTGATGGCCCCTCTCGAGGAGCTCACCGGGGCGTGGCAGGAGGCCCGCCGCGACCGGGCGTTCCGGCGCGAGCTGGCCGACCTCCTGGAGACGTACTGCGGGCGGCCGACGCCGGTGTCGCACGCCGCCCGCCTCACGCGGCACCTCGGCGGCGCCGCGG
>Ga0335070_10000820_pt1 | contig 35620 bp, 33 predicted proteins | sample Lox_Sample_13_FD_206722 | JGI IMG/M metagenome (GOLD analysis project Ga0335070, IMG submission 206722) | Soil microbial communities from Loxahatchee National Wildlife Refuge, Florida, United States - Lox_Sample_1.3 | ecosystem: Environmental > Terrestrial > Soil > Wetlands | place: USA... | reverse complement strand
AATTCGCGTTGGCGACACCGTAACACAGCAGTGCCTTTTGCCCGTGGCTGATGATGCCGGGGGCGACGTAAAAATCGAGAATCCGGAGTTTGCCATCCCCGTAAATGGCGCTGATCTCCCGCTGTGCTTTGGCCCGGGCGGCTTCGGCAGCCGCCGACTCGAGACGCCGGTTTTCCTGCCACCGCGAGACAAACACAAAAGCCACGTAAAGGGCCGCCAGCGCCACTCCCGCGGAGGCGAAGGGCAGGAGTTTTCGGATCATCCGCACCGAATCGGGCCCAGCCGGCATCTCTTTCTTATTATCAAGTGAAACAATCATCTGTTATGGAACAGCCGACCTTCGATCCAGGCCTGACTCAGAAATTCACCGGCACCTTGCGGCGAGCCATTAACAAAGACGGCAGCTTCAACGTCCACCGCCGCGGGACCACGTGGCGCGACGTACATCCTTACCTCTACCTGATCAACACCCATTGGTGGACTTTTTTCGCGCTGATGTTCCTGGGGTACGTGGTGATGAACACGCTCTTTGCACTGGTGTATTATTCGCTGGGACCCAATCAACTGCAGGGCGCCGACGCGCCAACGGACTTCGATCACTTTCTCAACTCGTTCTTCTTCAGCGCCCACACGCTGACTACTGTGGGATACGGCAGCATCTCTCCCAAAGGGATTGCCGCAAACGTTGTGGCGGCGATTGAGGCCATGGTCGGCCTGATGGGTTTTGCGCTGGCCACCGGACTGCTGTACGGGCGGGTATCCCGGCCGTCGGCGAGGCTTGGATATAGCCGGAACCTGCTGATCGCGCCTTATCAGGACGGTACCGGCCTGCAATTCCGCGTGGTGAACCAGCGCGCGAACACGATGATGGAGCTGGAAGCCTCAGTCATGCTCATGACGGTGGTGGGCCCGCCGGGCCAGCGCCGGCGGGAATTCACGCCGCTCAAGCTCGAGCGCCGTTCGGTTTACTTTCTGCCCGTGACCTGGACGGTCGTGCATCCCATCGACGCGCAGAGTCCTCTCTATGGAAAGACGCCCGCAGACCTGGAGCAGCTCCAGGCCGAGATTCTGATTCTCATCAAGGGATTTGACGACACCTTCAGCCAGACGGTGCATTCGCGGTACTCGTACATGTACGACGAGATTGTCTGGGGCGCGCGTTTCGCTCCGGCGTTTACGATCGATGCGGCGGGAGACATCGTGCTCGAAGTGAATCAGGTAGGAGCGCTGGCGGCCGCGGATGGGTCGAAGGATTGACGATTAAGGCAACGAGAACGCGACGTAACTGCCGCCCGAGGGCTCGCCTGATTTTCCGCCGCCGGCGGCGATGACGACGAACTGGCGCCCGTTCACTTCGTAGGTTGCGGGCGTGGCGTTGCCACCGGCAGGCAAGGTCGTTTCCCACAGGAGTTTGCCCGTGGCCTTGTCGTAGGCGTGGAACTTGCGGTCGTGGTCGGTGGCGCCGATGAACAGCAGGCCGCCCGCGGTGACCACCGGGCCTCCGTAATTTTCGCTGCCGGTGTTACGGATGCCCTGAGCGACCAGCTCCGGAAATTCACCGAACGGAATTTTCCAGTCGATTTCGCCCGTGTCGAGATTGATGGCGTTGAGCGTACCCCATGGCGGTTCGACGGCGGGGTAACCTTCGGGATCGAGAAACTTGTTGTAGCCGTCGCTGGTGTACTTCAACCCGAAAGGCCAGGGACTCGACGGCGCATGCACATCAACCGCTGTATCTTTGCCCGTGAGCAGGTATTGCACCAGCGCCTGCATGGTGTCCCTGGACAGTTCTGCGAATGCAGGCATTCGGCCGCGGCCCTCGCGGATGACGCTGTGCAATTCCTCCTCCGATAATTTTTTGTCAATGCTTGCGAGAGAAGGAAAATCAGGCGGGCTGCCACGCAGATCCGGGCGGTGGCAGTTGGCGCAGTTGGCGAGATAGATTTCGCGGCCGCTGGTGTGCCCTTCGATCCTGGGCCGCTCGACGAGGCGGAGAATCCAGGGCATCTCGTTGGAGTTGACGTAGAGTAAGCCGGTCGCCGGATCGAAGGCTGCGCCGCCCCACTCGGCGGCGCCATCGAAGCCCGGGAAGATCACGGTGCCTTCCAGGCTCGGCGGGACGAACTGGCCTGCGCTGCGAATCTTCCGAAACTGATTGAGGACCGCCTGGTGCGCCTCGGGCGTCCGCTGCGTCAGCATGTTTTCGGTCAGTGCCTGGCGGGCGAAGGGCGGCGGCTTGAGCGGGAACGCCTGCTTCGGCGCGGTGACCTCGCCGTCCACTTCCGAATGCGGGACGTCGCGGTACTCGATGGGGAATAGCGGCTTGCCGTTCTCGCGCTCGAAGACAAAGACCACACCCATCTTCGTGGTCTGCGCGACGGCATCCACCAGCTTGCCTTCTCGCATGACGGTAACCAGGTTCGGAGGCGCGGGGAAATCGCGGTCCCACAAGTCGTGTTTCACCGCCTGAAAATGCCAGACGCGCTCGCCGGTCGCGGCCTTCAGCGCGATGAGGGAATTCGCAAACAGATCGTCGCCGAGGCGATTCGCGCCGTAGAAATCGAATGCCGCGGAGCCGGTCGGCACGAAAACAAGCCCGCGCTTTTCATCCAGGCTCATGCCGGACCAGTTGTTTGCGGCACCGCTGTATTTCCAGGCATCTTTCGGCCACGTGTCGTAACCGAATTCACCGGGGTGCGGGATAGTGTGGAAACTCCAGCGAAGTTTTCCGGTGCGAACGTCGTAAGCCCGGATATCGCCGGGCGGGCAGGGGAGATCTTCGCTCATCAGGCCGCCGAGAATCAGCAGGTCGCGATATATGATGCCCGGCGTGCTGGCGGTGATCGAAATCTCGCGGGGATCGCGGCCCAAGCCTTCACGAAGATCCACGCGGCCCGAATCGCCGAAGCGAGGGATCAGCGCGCCGGTGCGGGCATCCAGAGCGTACAGGTAATGGCGGGCGACAAAGAGAATGCGCTGGTCGTTTCCATTCTCCCAATAAGTGACGCCGCGGTTGCGCACCCCGTGAGTGATCTTCGCGCCGTTGTTCGGATCGAAAGTCCAGCGAAGGCGGCCCGTGGCGGCGTCGAGTGCGATGACGCGTAGTTTTGGAGTGGTGCCATACAGCACGCCGTTGACGACGATGGGATTGCACTGCATCTCGGAGCCGCCGAAGGCGTCGCCGGTGTCGAAGGTCCAGGCGACCTGGAGCTTTTGCACATTGCTGCGGTTGATCTGGTCGAGATTGGAGTAGCGAATGCTTTCCGGCCCGCCACCATAGACCCTCCAGTCGCGAAAGCCGGCGGAAGGAACATGGCGCTGGTTCCTATCAGCGCCGCGGGCGATCGAAACGATCATGACAAGCGGAACAAGGAGAGCGAAGAGTTTCAATCTTCCAATATAGCGGTGATTCGCGCGGTACGCGTTTGCTAGAAGCTCAGGCGCGCGCTCAACTGAACTTCCCGGCCGGGTGTGGCGGCGTCGGTAATGGTCCCGAACTGCGGCGTATTCACGAAACGGTTGGGCGTGCCCAGGTTGATTTGGTTCAGCGCGTTGAAGAACTCACCGCGAATCTGAAAGCGCCACTTCTCTGACAATGCAAACTGGCGGACCAGCGCCAGATCCATCGTCTGCATGCCTGGACCATAGACCGTGTTGCGGCCGGCATTGCCGAACGTGTAGGCCGGCGGCGCAAGAAATGCCGCGGTGTTGAACCATTCCTGGGCCGAGTGTGTGCCCGGCCCATAGAGAGGCAGCCCGTCGTAGTTGGCGCGAATCGGATTTTCCCCCAGGACAGTGCCTGCATTGGCGGTATCGCCAAACACCGAGATGGTGAACGGAAAACCGCTTTGAATCTGGTAAATGGTGGAGAGTAGCCAGTTCTGGGTTACGCGACGGCTCCATTCGGACCGGCGGTACGCGGGAATCGCGTAAACCGCGCTCAGGGAGAACCGGTGGCGGATGTCGCAACCCGGCCCCTTCTCGGCTGCCAGATCGTTATTGTTCTGCGGAACGCTCGATTCGAACATGGGTGAGCGGAAATCCGGGGCGTTGGTCAGGTTTTTGGCGTAGGTGTAGTTAGCCAGCAGACTCAGGCCGTGCGAATACCGCCGGCGAATGTTGACGTAGCCCGCGTCATACCAGCTTCGCGCCGTGTTCTCCAGCAGATTGACCGTGCTAACGGGAAACGTCGTGTTGAAAATGGTGATGTTCGGGGGAAAGACGGTTCCGTCAACGAAGCTGGCTGTCTTGTACGGCCGGCGTGGCTGAATCGGGCCCGGGCCGGGAAGGGCGTTGTTGATGAGATGGGCCCTCTGCAGATGAAGCCCGCGGTCTCCCAGATCGCCGACCTCCAATACCGTCGAGTGCCCCAGACTCTTCTCCAGCGATGCGCTCCATTGCTGGACATATTGAGGCGGCGCGTGCGGATCGAAGCTCGCGTAGCTGACCACCGTCTTGCCGAGTACGGCGGGGTTGAAGTTGAAACCGTTCAGCGAGGCGATGAAGTTGTCGCTCTGGTTGGTCTCCGCGAACACCAGCGGCGGGTTGTGCAACTGGTTGCACCAGGTGTTCATGTCGACTGGCGTATAGAAAATTCCGTAAGCCATGCGCCACACGAAACCGGAATTACCGAATTGGTGAGCCAGGCCCAGGCGGGGCGCGAAGCGCAATTTGTTGGGGTAAAGGAGTCCACGCGGCATGCCGTTTTGCCCGCCGATATACACATTGAGCCGGCCGTCTTCGATCAGCATGTTCGACCAACGCCGCGACACGTCGGTGAGCGGGCTCATGAATTCGTAGCGCAAACCGAAATCGAGCGTGGTTCGCGGCGTGATGCGCCAGGTGTCTTGCGCGAACGCATCCGCGTACCATTGCCGGAGATCCATGCTGGGGATTCCTGCCTGCCGCTGGCGAACGGCCGGCAGGCCCAAAAGAAAACTAGCCAGCGCCGAACCCGTACCGTCGTTCGTCGCGGTCTGAGTGGTGAAGCCGCTGGTGAACTGATAGTAGCCGCGATTCTGGAAGAAGCCCCACATGGGCCAGATATACCAGCGGTAGCTGGCGCCGAATTTCAGGCTGTGCCGCCCATGCTGCCAGCTCAGCACATCGCGTGCTTCAAGGATGGTGTCCCACGCGTGCATGGGCGTGGCCAGGAAGCTGTCCCCAAACCCCGAGTAACCTTGCACATTAAAGAAAGGCGCGCCGTAGGCTCCCTTGCCGCCAAAGCCCACGCCCTGAATGCCCAACTGCGTCACGATGTCGTTGCTGTCGTTGTTCTCTGAGAAGCGGTGCATGGCCAGGCGCGAATAGGCCACGCTGGCGGTATTCAGGAGACTCGGCGTGATCACGCGGTTCCAGGTGATGTTTGAGTTCTGCGACAGGTTATCGTGATATGCGCCGAATCCCGGAAGGTTCTGCGGCATGAATCCGGTTTCGCTGCTGACGGAATAGCGCGCGAAGACGCTGTCGCCCTTGTCGAAGACGCGGTCAACGCGCAGGGAGCCCTGATCCTGCTGGTGGCGCTCGTCGCGCACGTCGAGATAGTTGTTGGAATCCGTGCCCGCGCCAAAAACCGAAGGCGTACCCATGGCGCCGCCGATTCCCAATCCCATATTGGAACCCATGCTCGAGCCCATGTTGGCCATATCGCCCATTATGTTCGGCATCGGAACGTATTGGTTCAGAAATGTCGCGGCCACCGGACTCAGGCGCGCCGCCGGAATAATGTTGTTTGGGAAGGGGTCACGCAGGATCTGCGGGTTCTTGGGCCCGGCGGGTTTTGAAGGGTCGAAACTCGGATTGGGATGCGCCGATGCCGGATCATACACGGTAGTGCCGCTCATCGTGAAATCGCCGCCGGATTCCTCCATGCTGGGAACCGTGTCGGTCATGGTCATGGCCTGGATCAGCCGCAAGCCTTCGTAGTTTGCAAAGAAGAAAGTCTTCTTCCCGACAAGTGGTCCTCCCAACGAGGCGCCGTAGTTGTTGCGCTGCAGACGATTGTCGCCGGACATTTCGTTGAACGTCCGGGCATCCATGACGTTGTTTCGCAAGAACTCATACATCGTGCCGTGGAACTGGCTGGTGCCGGTGCGCGTCACGATATTGATTTGGCCGCCACCCGCGCCGCCCAGCTCGGCCGCGTAGCTCCCCGTCTGCACCTTGAACTCCTGCACCATGTCCGGCGATAGGCTGATGTTCTGCGTGTTGAATGTGGGGTCGGTGTTGGTGACGCCATCGACAAGGAAATAATTCGCGTTCGGCCGGCTGCCGCTGATACTGATCGCGGAAGCCTGCCCGGGACGCCAGTACAGAGGATTCATGTCCCCTGCCTGCGCGCCATGGCTGTGATGCGCTCCGGGCACCGTCAGGGCCAGGTCCAACAGCATGCGTCCATTCAGCGGCAACTCTTCGACCGACTTGGTCTCCACCACTTCCCCCAGACTCGCATCGGCTGTTTTGAGAACCTCGGCGCGCTCAACAATGTCCACAGTCTCTCGCCGTTCTCCAACGCTTAGCGTTAAGTCCAGGCGCATCTGCTGGCCCACTTCGAGCTGTATGGTGCGCTGCACGGCCGCGAAACCGGGCGCGCGGACTTCCAGTTGATACTCCCCAGGCTTCAGCCCGGCGATTTCGTAAAAACCGGCCGCATTCACGGTGGCAGTGCGAGATTCACCGGTGGCGGTGGACTTCAGCGAAAGCGCAGCGGCGGTTACGGGCCCGCCTTGCTCATCTTCAACCGTTCCGCTGACTGTGGAGAAATTGCTCTGCGCTGAAAGTGAAGCGCACGAAAGAAACACAAGTAACGTTAAGACCCCAGCTTCATGGGGCCGTATTGTACGGGAATTGCCGGACGGAATGAAACAACGAAAAAATATTAGATCGCCGAGATCGGTTGTACGGAAGTTAACGCGTTCATCGCATGCGATACTGGCACGAGCATGCCGCGCGCCGGCGCCCTCTGGCGCGATCGCGAATTCTTAAAGCTGTGGAGCGGGCAGACTATTTCTCAGATCGGCTCGCGCATCACGCGGGACGGCCTGCCTTACACGGCGCTGCTGATGTTGCACGCGAGCCCCTTGCAGATGGGGTTGCTGGCGGCGTTGAGCGGAATTGCGGCGCTCGCTGCCGGACCGCTGGCCGGAGTTCTGGCGGATCGTTATCGCCGCCGCCCCACGCTGATCTGCGCCGACCTTGGCCGTGCTGCCGTGTTGAGCTTGATCCCGCTGGCGGCATTGTCGCACCGGTTGCAGATGTGGCAGCTTTACTGCGTGGCGGCGCTCGCGGGAGCGCTCACGATTATCTTCGATTCGGCGTATCAGGCTTACTTGCCGGCGCTCGTCCGCCCGGAACAACTGCTGGAAGGCAACCGCAAGCTGGCGCTCAGCAACTCCACGGCTGAAGTCCTGGGACCGGGCATGACCGGTTTGCTGGTAAAGGTGATGACCGGACCCATTGCGATTCTGCTGGATGCAGCGTCGTTCGTGGTTTCCGCAGTTTCGATTCTGGCAATCCGGCGGCAGGAACCTGCCATCGAGCGAATGCACCATGAGCCAGGTTGGCATGAAGTCACGGCAGGATTCCGCGCGATTGCCGCGCATCCACTGCTGCGGCCGCTGGCACTACGGACGGTGACGGCCGCATTTTTCGCCGGTTTTCTCGCCACTCTCTACATGCTATTCGGCATCGAGTATCTAGGGCTCGGGCCGGCGGTGCTCGGCATCCTGATTACGCTGGGCGGCGTGGGCAATTTCTTCGGAGCGTGGATGTCGAAACGCATTGTCGAGCGGTTCCCACTGGGCAGGGTGATGATTGGGAGTCACGTGGTGGTGGGACTCATGTGGCTGCTGATCCCGCTTGCGCACCGGCCGTGGTATGTGGCCGCAGCGTTCCTCGGCGTCGCGCAGTTGTTCGGCGACATGGCCTATCCGCTCTACGACATTCACGAGGTGACACTGCGGCAGTCTGTCACGCCGCCTGAGGTGCTGGGCCGCGTGAATGCGTGCATGCAGATGCTTTTTAGAGGCGTGGTGCCGATTGGATCGGTCGTGGGCGGCCTGCTGGCGCAGAGTTTCGGCGTTCGATTCACGCTGACGCTGGCGGCGCTGGGAATTCTCGCATCGTCGCTGTGGCTGATATTTTCTCCGGTGCGTGCGTTGCGCGGGCACGCGCATCATGCGGTTGCAGGTGTTTCTAAGCAGCCTTGCGCTTGATGGATACCCCGCCGTTGGTTGTGACGGCGCGGATGAGCGGGCCGCCGGAACCCAGATCGATGGAGAGCTGGCGGTTGATCTCACCGTGAACCGTTACCGGGAACTCGACGTTGATGTGGCCGTTCACGGTTCCGGTCTCGAGATGCGCAGAGTAATTGTCGGGCACGGAGACCGAAACTCCGCCATTGGTGGTTCGGGCATCAAGCTGGCCGCCCTCCCAGCGTTCTCCGGCAAGCTCAACCGACAAGCCGCCGTTGGTCGTGTACCCGTGGACCGCACCCGCGAGGCGCTGGAGGGAAACGCCGCCGTTCGTGGTTTCGAATTCGATCTGGCCGCGAATGTCGGCAATGTGGATGCCGCCATTGTGGGCTTTCAGATTCAGGTCCATCTTTTGTGGGACGAAAATCTCGTAGCTGACAGACCAGCTTTCGTGGTGGCCCTGGGACGGGCCGTCGGCGATGATCCGGCCGCCGCCGGTGTGGATGATGACCTGCCGTGCAATCGTTTTCGCCTGGTCGTCCGTGTCAGCCTGGGTTTGAACGCGCGCCCGCACCCGAACCTCGTTCCGCTGCCAGCCCTTGAGCGTCATGCCGCCATTCACGCCACCGTCGACGCTCAGGCTCGGTGTGGCGGGAATCGTCATTTCGTTGATCTCGCAATGGGAAACCCGATCGCTCTGCCAGTGGTCGTCACAAGTCATTTCGCGCTCCTGCGCCAGGACCAGGGCCGGCAGGCAGCTCATCATCAGAAACGTCAGTCGAGTGCAATTTCGCATGGTTCCTCCCGTTCATCCCTTAGACGACGGAAATCGGCGCCGGTCGCTTGGCAAATTGGTTGATGCCCAGATTCCACAGTGTCGGCGCGCCGCCAACATGATGCGCGCCCGCCGTTCGAAATTCCATCGCGCCAGCAAAGGGTTAGGAACAGGCCGCGTGTGGCGGCTGAGTTGCGGAGTCCGCCGGCATGAAGGGAAGGATCCTATCGCTACTGATCCATGCAGGCGTGATCGCCTTGCTGCTCTCGACCTCATCAGTGTCCATACGCAAGCCGGTGGTCTTTCCGGGCAGTTCACATTTCGCCCGGCTGGTCTTCCCCTCGATGCGCCACGGAGGAGGAGGCGGCGGTGAGCGGTCGCCGCTCAGGGCGAGCCTTGGCCGGCTGCCGAGGTTCGCGCAGCAACAGTTTACGCCGCCTTCGGCTACGCCGCGCGCTGTGCATCCAGTCCTGGTGATGGAGCCCACTTTGATCGGGCCGTCGGACATGCAGATGGCGCAAATCGCTTTGCCGCTGCTTGGTGATCCTTGGGGACGCGAAGGCCCAGCGTCCAGCGGTCCGGGGAGCGGGGGAGGCATCGGGGACGGCCGGGATGGCGGAGTCGGCGGCCGGCGGGGTCCGGGCTACGGATCGCGCGACAGCGGAGGTTTTGACGGGATGGACCTTGCCGGTAGTCTGATCGCTCCGAGCGTGCTTTACAAAGTGGAGCCGGAGTTTTCCGACGAAGCGCGCAAGGCGAAATATCAGGGCACGGTGCTTCTGACCATCGAAGTGGGCGAAGACGGGAAACCGCACAAGCTCCGCGTGCTGCGCGGTCTTGGACTGGGCTTGGATGAGAAGGCGATCGAGGCGGTGTCGCGCTGGATATTCAGACCAGCGCTGCGCAATGGGCATCCCATTCGCGCAGCTGCCACGATCGAGGTGAATTTCCGGTTGCTGTGAGGGGCGCGGTTCAGCGGCCCTGTTGCGCGAGCTCTTGCGGGCGGCTTTCTCTGGTCCAGCCGTAAAACGTGCCGCCACCGGCGGCGAGCCGCTCGATCAGCGGGGCGGGGCGCCAGTAGTCGCCGAACTCGGCACGGTAGCTTTGGACGCGATCGAGAACGGTCTTGAGGCCGACAGTATCGGCGTAATACATGGGTCCGCCGCGATGGCGCGGAAAACCGAATCCGTGGACATAAATTACATCGATGTCTCCGGGGCGCAGGGCGAAGCCTTCGTCCAGGATGTTGGCGCCTTCGTTGGCCAGGGCCGTGGTAATGCGAGCGATGATTTCATCCTCGGTCATGGCACGACGCGAGACGCCGCGCTCGGCTGCGGCCTTGCGGGCCAAGTCGTCGATGAGCGGATCGGGAATAGGTGTGCGGCTGCCGGCTTCGTAGCGATACCATCCCGCGCCGGTCTTCTGGCCGTAGCGGCCCATATCGAATAGCCAGTCGGGCACGACGGATTGGGGCCCTTCGGAGCGCTCCTTGCCGATGGAGCGCAGGTACTGGCGGATGCGCGCGCCCACGTCGATGCCCGCGATGTCCTGCATGCCGAAGGGACCTACGGGCATACCGAAGCGGACCAGCGCCTGATCGATCTGTTGCACACTCGCGCCTTCCTCCAGCAGCAGGTACGCTTCACGCATGTAGTAGGCGACCATCCGATTGGCAACGAAACCGAAGCAGTTGCCCACCAGCACGCCGATTTTGTTCAGTTTCTTCGCGAGCTTCATGCAGGTAGCAATGGTTTCTTTTGACGTATCGCGCCCGCGCACCAGTTCGAGCAGCTTCATGACGTTCGCGGGGCTGAAATAGTGCGTGCCGATCACCTTGGCCGGCCGGCCGCTGGCGCGCGCGAATTCGTCGATGTCGAGCGTCGATGTGTTGCTGGCCAGAATGCAATCGGGCTTGGTGACGCGTCCCAGGTCGGCGAAAGTGGCTTTCTTGAGCTCCATGTTCTCGAAGACGGCTTCGGTGACGATATCCACTGTGTCGAAACCGTCGAACGTGAGGGTCGGGGTGATCAGGCTCAAGGCGCGGTCCATCTGCTGTTGCGAGATGCGGCCTTTGGAAGCGGAAGACTGGTAATTTTTGCGGATGATCGCGATGCCGCGGTCGAGCGCTTCCTGAGTAACTTCCTTCAGCAGCACCGGGATGCCGGCATTGGCGTAATTCATGGCGATGCCGCCGCCCATGGTGCCCGCGCCGACCACAGCGGCGGAGCGGATTTCCATTGTGGACGTGTCCTTCGGAACGTCGGGAATTTTCGCCACCTCGCGCTCGGCAAAGAATAACTTGATCATGGCGTGCGATTCGGTGGAGAGCACGCAATCGGCGAAGATTTCGATCTCACGGGCGCACCCGGCGTCGAAGCCGAGCTCGATGCCGGCCTGAATCGCCTCGACGGCTGCGTAAGGAGCGCGCGCACCGCGTGCCGTCTTGCCGAGGCCTTCCAGCGACCTGGCGCAAGCGGCCAGCGCATCTGCGCGAGGCTGGATCTTCTGCTCAAGCTCCCGAGATTTGCGGATGCCGCCGGATTGCGTCTTCTCGATGGCGAACGCGATGGCGCCGGATAACAGGTCGCCGGTAATGATCCGATCGATGATCCCTTCAGCCAGAGCGCGCTCGGCGGGAATGTGCTGGCCGAGCGTACACATTGCAACAGCCACCGCTGCGCCGGCCAGCCGGGGAAGCCGCTGTGTGCCGCCGGCGCCGGGAATGATGCCCAGCAGCACTTCGGGTTGTCCCACCTTGGCTGTGGCCACCGCGACACGGTAGTGGCAGGCCATGGCGAATTCCAGTCCGCCACCCAGAGCGGTGCCGTGAATCGCGGCGATCAGGGGCTTGGAACAATTTTCGATGTGCAGCAGCCGCGCGTGAATGGCGTGCGAGCGTTCGATGGAAGATTCGAGGGTGGCGATGGTCTCAAAGAATCGGATGTCGGCTCCGGCGATGAACGTGCTGCCGGCGCCAATGAGGACCGCGGCGCGAGCTTCCGCATCTTTTGCGGCGCGCGCCACGGCGGATTCAATCGCCTCAGGCAATCCGGGACTGAGGGCATTCACGGGCGGATTGTCGACCGTAATGACAGCCACCTGATCGCGAATTTCATAGTGAACGAGTTCGGACATGGGGTCCATCTTACCGTGGATGTTGGTGCTTGCGGCTCCACGAAGGCTGTCATGTTACGATGGATGATTGCCAGGTTCCGGGCTCCGTGCAACGGGCGGCTGCAAACCCCGCCAGGTCTGGAAAGAAGCAACGGTAGCGGTTTAACCCGTGTGCCGCGGATCACCCGGGGCTTGGCATTTCCCGCCGAATGTATCAGGTTATCGCGCGCAAATACCGGCCCCAAACGTTTGCCGATGTGGTGAGCCAGGAGCACGTTAAATCGACACTCGAAAACGCCATCGCGCAGCAGCGCATCGCGCACGGCTACATTTTTTCGGGACAGCGCGGGACGGGGAAGACGACGGTGGCCCGCATTCTGGCGCGCTGCGTGAACTGCGTGCAGGGTCCCACGGTGACGCCGGACGGAGTGTGCGCAAGTTGCCTGGAGATCGCGCAGGGCAACGCTCCGGATGTGATTGAGATCGACGCGGCATCGAACCGCGGCATCAACGAAATGCGCGAACTACGGGAGAACGTGCGCTATCGCCCGGTCCGCGACCGCTACAAAGTTTTCATCATCGACGAAGCGCACCAGATTACCAGCGAAGCTTTCAACGCGCTGCTCAAGACCATTGAAGAGCCGCCGTCGTGGGTGATTTTCATCCTGTGCACGACGGAGGCGCACAAGATTCCAGCGACGATCGCGTCGCGCTGCCAGCATTTCAGCTTCCGGTCGGTGGATTTCGACGAGGTGATGGCGCGCATGGAATGGATCTGCCGGCAGGAGGGAATCGAAGCGGATAGTGAAGTTCTGTCGGTCCTGGCGCAGGCGGGAGAGGGAAGCATCCGCGATTCGCTCTCGGCGCTCGATCAGGCCATCGCCTGCTGCGGAACCAAACTGGACGCGAAAGAAGTGCGCGCGCTGCTCGGCGCGTTTTCGATGGATGCGCTGGAGGCGGTGACGCAGTCCCTCGCAGCATCGGACTCGGGGCGCATGCTCGCGCTGGTTGACGAACTCGAGCGTAACGGTCACAACCTGCAGCACTTCAGCCGCGAGCTGGCGCGTTACTTCCGCAACCTGCTGGTGGCGAAGATCTCAGGATCGGATACGCGGTTGATCGCGGCATCGGCAAATGAGCGGGCGCGCTTCGCGGAGATTTCGGCGTCGTTCTCTGAAGAGGATCTGACGCGATACCTGCAGCTTTCGCTGGATCTGTTCAAGGATTTGCAATCCTCGCTGCAGCCGCGCTTTCACCTGGAGATCGGGCTGGTGAAGCTGGTGCAGGCGGGGAGACTGACTTCGATCGAAGAGGCGCTGGCCGGGTTGAAGGCTGACGGGGGGACAAAACCCGACGCGGCGACACGGCGAAGGGGGGAAACGGCGATAACACCAAGTCCTAAATCCCAAATCCCAAATCCCGCGCGACCGTCACCTTTCGAGTTGGATCGGGCCAAGAAGGCCGCGCGCCCGGAGCCGCAATCCATCGGAGCGACGGCGCTCGCGCCAGAGCCGGCAGCCGTACCGGCCGGCGCCATCGACTGGCGCGAAAAGCTTCATGCGGCGTTGGTGGAACTCGAGATGCCGTTTACGGCCGACGCAGTAGAGCATTCGCGCGTAACCGAGGCGGGCAATGTGCTCGAGTTTGTGACGCCTAAAGAGTTCATGCTGTCGATGCGGGCGGAAGACATATCAAAAGCCGTCCAGCGAATCAGCTCGCGGCCATTCAAGATCAAGGTGGCGGCCGGAGAAGTGGCGCCAGCCGAGAAGGCTGCCGCGCCCGCGGGTCAAAAACCGGACGACGCTTCGCAACGCGCGCTGGAGAACCCTGAGGTGCAGCGGTTCCGCGAGGTTTTCGGCGGGGAAGTCCGCGCCGTTCGCGATTTGAAAAAGGTAGAGTAGGTATTGCCGCAAAGGAGTGTGACGAGATGAAGCTGCCGGGAAACATGGGCGCCATGATGAAACAGGCGCAACAGATGCAGGAGAAAATGGCCCAGGAGATCGCGCAGATCCGCGTGGAAGCCACGTCCGGCGGCGGCATGGTGAGCGTCAGGATGGATGGCAACAAGAACCTGCTCAGCGTGAAGATCGATCCCGAGGTGGCCGGCGATGTCGAGATGTTGCAGGACATGGTGCTGGCTGCGTGCAATGAAGCCGTGAAGAAAGTCGAGGAAGAGGCCAAGCAGAAAATGGGCGGGCTGTTGGGTGGGATGGGGCTTCCGCCCGGGCTGTTCTAATTCGGTCCGCAGTTGTCCTGATTCCACATGCCGGATTTCGCGGAGCCGCTGGCGCGGCTCATCACTGAGTTCAAACATCTGCCGGGCGTCGGACAAAAATCCGCGCAGCGCCTTGCCTTTCATCTAATGCGGGGCAGCCGCGAAGACGCCGAACGGCTGGCGCAAGCCATCCTCGACGTGAAGGATAAGCTGGGCCTGTGCCCGGTTTGCAATAACATCAGCGAGGGCGAATTGTGCCTCTTTTGCCGGGACACGACGCGCGATCAGAAAGTGCTGTGCGTGGTGGAAGAGCCTCACAACATCATCGGCATCGAAACCACGCGGCAGTTCAGCGGCGTGTACCACGTGCTGCACGGTGCACTTTCGCCGCTGCGCGGCATCGGTCCGGAGCAGCTCAAGATCAAGAATCTGATCGAGCGGATCGGCGCGGGCGTCATCGAAGAGGTGATCCTGGCCACCAACCCAACCGCCGAGGGCGAGGCGACTGCCGTCTACCTCTCGAAACTGATCAAGCCGCTGGGCATCCGGGTGACGCGCATCGCCATGGGGATTCCGGTGGGCAGCGATCTCGAATTTGCCGACGAAGTGACGATCTGGAAAGCGATGGAGGGGCGCAGGGAGATGTGAAGACGTCACGTCTTCTTGAAGAAGTGGGCCACCTTGTGTCCCGCCTCCTCGGTATAGTAAACGGTCACTTTGGCTGACTTCTCGGTGCCCTTAGCGATACTCTTGCCGGCAGTGCTGGCCGCGCGGCTGGCGAAGTGGTAGGTTTCTTCCGAGCCGTCGGCGGTCTTTACGACGATAGTCTTGCCCCCGCTGCCCATGCGGGTGACGGTACCCTCGGTGGCCTTCAACCCGTCCTTTCCAATGTTGTCGACTTCCTCGGCGGTCTTCTCGGTGCCCTTGGTCGTGTAGTGTACTGCTACCTCGGTGCCCTCTTCTACGCCGTGGAGAGCGTCCTTGGAGGCCTCGCCGGTTTTGTGAACGCCGTGGACCGCCGTCCTTCCCACGAAGTGAAACGTGTGTTCAACGCCATCCGCGGTCCTGACAACGATGGTCTTGGTCGTGGAATCAACCTTCTTCACCGTGCCATTGACCACACCGGCCACGTCTTCCACGGCCATTAAAGTCAGCGGCAGAAGAAAAAACAACAGAGCGGCGCCAAGCTGTCTCATTGCATCACTCTCCCTTTGGGATTCAAGTATACAGGCTCGTCAGCCGCCATGTGCCTGTGTAAGGCGGCTGAGAGCAGCCTGCGCTTCTTTCCCGGTCATCGGTTTGTTATAAATCGCACTTCCAGGCTGCTGTTTGCGGCCTCCGTCACGCAGAGAGCCGGTGTCGACAGGTGCGAATCCGATCTCCTCGATCAGGCGCATGACAACGTTCTTGGCCTCCGCGTCGTCGCTCGCGACAAAGATGGCATGCCGCTTTTCAACTGGCAAATCTGTGCGGCCGCGATCAGCGAGGTGCTGATAGTAGATGGTGTTAAATGCTTTCACGAGCCGCGCGCCTGGAAGCCGCTTGGCGGTCTCCTCGCTGGAGGTTGAATCGCCGAACTCGTAAATACTGCCATCTGGCTTGTAAGGGTTCATGGCGTCGATGACGATCTTGTTCGCTACGGTCTCCGGTTTCGGAAGCGCTTTCGGCGACCGCCACGGCACGGCGAGCAAAATCACGTCGCCCCAACGTGCAGCTTCGTCCACAGTCATGGCGTGCGCACTCGGGCCAAGCAGCGTGACGAGCTCACGCAGTGAATCTGGCCCGCGGGAATTGCTGATTGCGACTTCGTGCCCCGCTCGGACAAATAACCGGGCCGCGGTCGCGCCGATGTTGCCTGCTCCGACAATGCCGATTTTCATGCTTTTACTGATGCCGGAGATCAGCGTGAGGTCGCAACACTCTACCCGGCGCGCAAACCGTTGGGAACGGGAGACTCGGGAACGGCGAGAACGGGCCGGACGCCGTCCGCATAGCCGATGTCGAAAAGCATACCTTCTGACAGCACGCGGCGCATCTTTCTCGGTTCGAGGTTGACGACGAACAACGCCTGGCGCCCTTCGATCTCTCGAGGATTGGCGCGCTCCTGCTTGAGTCCGGCCACGATGGTTCTCGTGTGATCGCCGAAATTGACATGCAGAGCGACTAACTTATCGGAACCGGCGACATCAGCGACAGACTCAATGGTGCCGGCGCGGATGTCGATCTGATTGAAAACTTCGATGGAGATGGGCGCCTTGACGGGAGCGGGAGTCACTCGAACTCCTGCACGGGCGCGGCCTGATCGGCCCCGCAACGGCCGGCGGTGATTCCGGCGCGGAAATAATTCTCGCCTTTCACCGGAGCGCCGGCGAGGCCGCGGAGCATGGCGATCTGGCCGACGTGCGTCATAGCGTCGGCGATGGGCCCCTGGAAGAGCTTCTCAGCCGGGAAACCGAGCGGTGAGTCCGAAGCCAGGTATGCGTCGAACGCTTCGAGAGCCGCAAAGAATCGATTGACTTCATCGTCCCACGGCAGCGGCGCGGAATCGTGCCACGCCTGCTTTCCGCGCGCCATGGCGAGAGCCCAGTCGAGCAGGTCGCCCACATGGGCCAGGATGCGTCCTGGCGTGCGAGTTTTCGTGCCAGCTCGAAACTCGGCGAACTCGGGTGGCGCGCCGCGTACGGCCTTGCCTCCGCGATAGGCGAGCGTGGCGACGGTATGGCGGAGTAGATCACGTTTGGGATCAGGAGTCATGGTTCAGTTGAGGACCGGCAGGGCAGCGTCCTGGCGGACGCCCGTTTCGGTCAGCCCGCCGATCTGCACTTCGATCAATTGGTTCGCGGGCCGCGCTGCGTGCAACTCCACTTTCAGATAATTGTCGCTTAGCGCAAGACGCGGCTCTTCGAGCGTGACGGCCGAAATCTTTCTGCCAACCATTCGTCGCCGGAACTCGACATTCTTCCGTGCCGCCAGCTCACGCAAGACGCGATTGCGATGTTTCCGCACGGCCATCGGGACAGAGCCAGACATGGCGGCAGCCGGCGTACCGGGCCGCTCGGAATATGTGAAGACGTGAAGGTAAGTGAAGGGCATGGAATCGATGAACGCGCGGTTCTCCTCAAATTCAGCCTCGGTCTCTCCCGGGAAACCGACCATCACGTCGGCGCCGATCGCGGCATCGGGCATCAGGCGCCTGGCTTTGGTGATGCGATCGGCGTAATGCCGCGGACGGTACTTGCGGTGCATGCGGCGCAATACACGGTCTGAGCCCGACTGCAATGGGGCGTGCACGTGCTTGGCGATGCGCGGCGATTCCGCCATCAGGCTCAGCAGTTCGTCGGAGAAATCCATGGGCTCGACCGAGCTGAGACGGAGCCGGTCGATTTCAGTGTCCGCCAGCAGACGGCGGATGAGGCCGGCGAGGCGCAGGTTGCTGCCTGGCTCCCGGCCCCAGCGGCCCAGATTGATGCCGCTGAGCACGACCTCGCGATACCGGCCAGCGAGGCTGCGGACCTGCTCGATGACGAAATCGGGCGGCGAACTGCGCGAACGCCCGCGTACAAACGGAATGATGCAGAACGAGCACCGGTTGTTGCAGCCATCCTGAATCTTGAGATTGGGCCGTGCGCGATCGCCCGCCGCTTCCATCACCGGAGCGGTGAGAAAATCGTGCGAAGCGAAAATATCGCCCACCAGAATCTGGCCGTGATAGGGGGCGCGCGCGAGCAGATCGGCAATGCCGGTTTTGTGCGAGTTGCCCACAACCCATTCGACGCCGGGCAGCGCGGCCAGTTCTTCAGGAGCGCGCTGCGCGTAGCAGCCCGTCACCAGAATGCGGCTGGCGGGGTTTTCGCGGTGGACCCGGCGTACGGTCTGGCGCACGTCGTCATCGGCTGAAGAGGTAACGGTGCAAGTATTCAGAATGACGAAATCGGCGGCGGGCCGGTCAGGCGCGCATTCGAGACCGCGAGCTCGCAATTGCGCCTCCAGCGCGGCTCCATCAGCCTGCGTCGCGCGGCAGCCGAAACTCTGGATGAAGAAACGGGACATACAGCTTCTTTGAGTTTACACGGCGCGCGCTGTTTCCATTCGTGCCGTTACGATTGTTTCTCGCGGCGGTAAGGCGACGACATGTATCCGCGTGATTCCTTGGCGGCGTCGGCCTCGGGTGCGAAGGCGATGGCGTGCTTATACGCGTCCAGAGCCTCGGCGCGACGGTTCTTCATGTCGTAGATCTGGCCCAGGCGCATCCACGCCAGCACGCCGGTGTTGAGATCCACTTCGTTTTGCGAGGAGATGACTTTCCTCAGGTTCTCAATCGCGCGATCCAGATCGTTGTACCAGAACTCGATATTGCCAAGCTGGAAATAGATTTTCTCCCACGGGACATCGGCGAAGCCCGGAAGCCCGCTCTGCTTCATTGCCGCGATGCGGTCAATCGCCCCAATAGCCTTGTCCTTGTTGCCGAGAGAGCTGTACATTTGCGCTTCTTCAAACAGCAGCAGGTTGTTACGCGGGAAGCGGCGCGACAGATCTTCCAGCAGCGGCAGCGCCTGGCGCGGTTTCTCTTCGCGCCGGTAGAGAGCGCAGAGCAGCATTTCGGCATCCACTTTGTTGTTGTTGCCCTTGCGCGCAACCTCCTCCACTGTGTGAATGCCTCTGTCTTTGTCGCCATGGAAGCCAATGAGGAACCCCAGCATCCTCCAGTGCCATGGCAGACTGCCCACCACGTAATCGTGCAGGCCCTGAATGAAGCGGGCGTCGTAATTCGACGGCTCCAGTTCCGTGACGCGATTGTGGTCCTTGCGGGCGGAGGTGGCATCGCGCAGCGAATCGCGCCAGGCCTTCCGAACCAGAAACTCGTAGTTGGCGCGCAAGCCATAGGCGGCTCCGCGGCCATAGAGTGCCCGGGTGTCGTTGGGATTTCCGCTGAGGCGAGCATTGGCGAGATCGAGCGCTTTCTGAATCTCGTCACCGAACCGTTTCTCAATCACTGGGCTCGGGTTCATTTTCGGCCGGCGCAGAAACGGATTGTTACCGGAGACCAGCTCCGTCTCGAGCGCACCGTTGCGGTACATTTCCCGGTAGAGCAGCGTCTGCGCGATGTGATTGTGCGGCCCGATGGCTTGCGGATTCTGCTGCTCGGCACTTTCAAATTCCACCAGGGCCTGATCGTATTCGAGATTGTAGAAGTGATTCATGCCGCGGGCGTCGGGCGAATCCTGGGCGGCGAGGGGCAAGACGAGCAAGCTGAGGAGCACCCTGATTCGGAGGCGGCCGAAAAACATTCCTATCTCGATTCTAACTGGCTGAGCGCCCATCGCGCGTGCTCGGCCACCAGTGCGTGAGGCGACCGCGCCAGGTCTTCGAGCGGCGGGCGGAAATGTTCCGAGCGCTGGTTACCCATGGCCACAGCGACATTCCGCAGAAATCCCGCATAGCGGGCACGACTAACGGGACTGGCGCGGAAAATGGCGCGGAACTCTTCCTCAGAGATCTGTGCAAGTTTTGCGAGATCCGGCGCGAAATGCTGCGGCGAAAACGCCAGCTCGCCGGTTACCGGAGCGCGGTGATTCCAGGGGCACACATCCTGGCAGATGTCGCAGCCGAAAACATGGTTTTGCATTTTTCCACGAAACTCGTAAGGAATCGAACCGCGCAGCTCGATCGTGAAATACGCGATGCACAAGCGTGAATCGATGGCCCAATCGGGCCCTCCTGGAAAGCCGGCGGGCACGATGGCCGCGGTCGGGCAGGCATCGATGCACTGCGTGCAGGTGCCGCAACGGTCGGGCGGCGGCACGCCCGGCTCGATATCGAGCGATACCAGCAACTCACCGAGAAAGAACCACGAGCCCATTCTTTCGTTGATCAGGCAGGTATTTTTTCCGATCCAGCCGAGCCCCGCGCGGCGCGCATACGCGCGCTCCAGCAAGGGAGCCGTGTCCACGCAGATCTTCCATTCGAATGGCCCGGCAGTGTGCTCGCGAACCTTCTCGACCAGACGCGCGAGCCCGCGGCGCAGCACGTCGTGATAATCCTCGCCCCAGGCATATCGCGATATCCAGGCCAGCTCGCGGTCGCTGAGTTCAGTCGAATAGGGCTCCGGACCGTTGTAGAGTTTCCCAACGCAAATCACGGATCTGGCGGACCGCAGTAGCTTGCGGGGGTCGCTGCGGATCCCGGCGCGATGATCGGTGAGGTATTTCATCTCGCCCGCGAAGCCGGCCGCGACCCAGTCCCGGTAGTAGCCCGCCTCTTCGAGCGGAATCGCGGGTGCCGCGCCGGCCAGCTCAAAACCGCATTCGCGCGCCAGGCGCTGGATGATTTCTGTGGTCAAGCCGGTGATATTATAGACGCCCGCCGTACGATTTGCTAAGCGGCGGAGAACAGAAAACGCCGTCTGTGTTAACATGCGGAGCATGCCGGGAGTGATTGGGGAAACGGCTTGCCTGGCCATCTGTGGCGCCGGCGCCGTGATGGCGTATGGCGTGCGCGGGCGCTCTTCCACACTGTTTGCGCCATCGGTGTACCGCGGGCCGGATTCACAGCGCGCCATCGCGTTCACATTTGACGATGGGCCAAGCGAGTCGACGCCCGAACTGCTGCGGGTCCTGGCCGATTGCGAGGTTCCCGCCACCTTTTTTCAATGCGGCATGAACGTGGAACGGCTTCCGGAGATCGCGCGCGAGGTGGCTCGGCAGGGTCACGAGATCGGCAATCACAGCCACACACACCCCAAGTTCTATTTCCGGGGGACGGGGTTCATGCGCGAAGAGCTGGCCCGCGCTCAAGCCGCCATCGAGAACGCTACGCAAGTTTCCCCGGTTCTTTTCCGCGCTCCATTCGGGGTGAGGTGGCCCGGGCTGCGCGCCGCGCAGCAGAGCCTGAACCTTCTGGGCGTCATGTGGACCGTTATCGGCCGCGACTGGGTGCTGGCCGCCGACGCGATCGTCCGGCGCGTGCTGCCAAGAATCGAGAATGGCGCCATTGTCTGCTTGCACGACGGCAGAGAGGTCAGTGTTCGGCCGGACGTCGGACCCACCCTAAACGCCGTGCGCCGGCTCATCCCGATTCTCAAAGCGGAAGGATATCGTTTCGAAAGCGTAAGCCAACTACTATGTCCGATGAACTGATCCAGAGAGTCCGAAACGTCATTGCCAACACGCAACGCATTCCGGTGGAGAAGGTCACCATCGACAGTTCTTTTCAGGAACTGGGGATCGACTCCATGGACGGCGTTAACATTCTGTTCGCTCTGGAAAATGAATTCAACATCACCATACCCGATGAGGCGGCCAAGCAGATCCGCAATGTACGCCAGATGATGGAGGGCGTAGAAAGGCTGATTGCGGGCGGTGCGGCGGATACTGCAGCCGTCACGCCGTAGAGCATGCAGCGCGTCGCCGTCACGGGCATCGGCGTGATCTGCGCGCTGGGCCGCACCACCGCGGAGTTCGGCCTCGCGCTCCGCGAAGGGCGCCCGGGCATCGGGCCCATTGAATCCGCCGATTGCTCGAACCTGCGGTTTCGCAACGGCGCTGAGGTTCCGCAGTACGACCATCGTCCCTATTTCGACGACAAGCGCGCCGATTTCATCGACCGGTTTGCCCAGTTCGCGGTGATTGCCGCGCGCGAAGCCACGCAAGATGCCGGAATCGAATGGACGCCGCCGTTGCGCGAGAACGCCGCAATTGTGACAGGCTCGTGCGTGGGCGGACAGTCCACCGAGGACGCCGGTTTCCTCAATGTGTACAAGATGGGGCTGAACCGCGTTCATCCCCTGACGATCCCCAAGACCATGGCCAACGCCGGCGCGAGCCACATTTCCATGGAGTTCGGCATCACCGGGCCCAGCTACACCATTTCCACGGCGTGCTCATCGGCCTCGCACGCCATCGGACAGGCGTTCTGGATGGTGCGGGGAGGCATGGCGCCCGTGGCCATCGCCGGCGGGAGCGAAGCGCCGTTCAGCTTCGGAATTCTGAAAGCGTGGGAAGCGCTGCGCGTGGTTTCGCCGGACACCTGCCGGCCATTTTCTAAGGATCGAACCGGGATGGTGTTGGGCGAGGGTGCAGCCATGCTGATTCTCGAGCCTCTGGACGCTGCGCGGGCCCGCGGCGCACGCATTCACGCCGAGATCGTGGGGTTCGGCATGTCCGCGGACGCAAGCCACATCACTCAGCCATCGGCGGATGGAGCGGCGCGCGCCATGCGCGCCACGCTGTGCGATGCGCGGATTACGCCTGAGGCGGTTGCATACATCAACGCCCACGGCACCGGAACGCAGGCCAACGATTCGACCGAGACTGCGGCGATTCGCACAGTCTTCGGCCCGCACGCGGAGCGGCTCGCGGTCAGTTCGACCAAGTCGATGCACGGGCATGCCCTGGGCGCAGCCGGCGCGCTCGAAGCTGCGGCGGCCATTCTGGCTCTGCGCGACGGCTTTCTGCCTCCCACCGCGAATTTCCGCGAACCCGATCCGGAGTGTGACCTGGACGTGGTTCCAAATGTATCGCGTGAGGCGGATTTCCAGTACGCCCTGTCCAACTCCTTTGCCTTCGGCGGCTTGAACGCCGTGCTGGCGTTTCGCAGGGCTTAGCCGCCCAGAATTTGCAAATCTAAAGCCCACTCCTTCCTAAAATGAAAACATGCAGCAGGTTGCAGAAGCTGCCCCGCAGACAACGCGCCGCCGGTTCTATCTCACCTTCATTTATGGACTGTGGGGAGCGATCAGCGCCGCGCTGGCTGCCCCCGCCTTCATTTATCTTTTTTTACCGCCGAAAATGCGGCGCGAATCCGATTGGGTTGAAGCCGGCGATGTTTCCAAGCTGCAGTTGAAAAACCCGGTCGAGATGGTGTTCCGCAAGAACGCGGTTGACGGTTGGAAGGTTTCCAGCGAGCAGCAGACCGCCTGGGTGGTCAAGCTTTCCGACCAACAAATTGTGGCGTTCGGCCCGCAGTGCACGCACCTCGGTTGCGCGTATCACTGGGAAGAGCGCTCATCAGAATTTCTTTGCCCCTGCCATTCGTCGGTGTTTTCCGTTGACGGCAAGGTGGTTTCCGGCCCGGCGCCACGGCCGCTTGACCGCTACGACACGAAAATCGAAAACGGCAAGTTGCTCCTGGGCGCTTTGCGCGAATCGCGGAGCCTGAAATCATGAGATGGAAAGAGCGGGCGCTGGTGTGGCTCGACCATCGCACCGGTCTCGAGACGGCCGTCCGCAATTTCCTGTACGAACAGATTCCGGCATCGAGCAGTTGGCATCAAGTATTCGGCAGCGTGGCGCTCTTTCTGTTTCTGGTGCAGGCATTCACCGGCGCCCTGCTGGCCTTCAACTACGCTCCCACTCCCGGTGACGCTTACAACAGCCTGCGCTACATCATGGCAGAGGTCACCGGCGGGCGCCTGATGCGCGGCCTGCACCACTGGGGCGCCAGCATGATGATCGTGGTGGTGGTGCTTCACATGACCCAGGTTTTTCTCTACGGCGCATACAAAAAGCCGCGCGAGGCGACCTGGATCGCGGGCGTTTTCCTGCTGCTGCTCACGCTGGCCTACGGCCTCACCGGATACCTGTTGCCCTGGGACAATCGCGCCTATTGGGGCACCGTGGTCACGACGAGGATCGCCGCGCAGGCGCCGCTTATCGGGCCGTATCTGGCGCGCCTTTTGGGCAGCCAGGGCGACGTCGGCGTCGTGACGTTCGCGCGCTTCTACGGGCTCCACGTCCTGCTGCTGCCGCCGGCCACCGCCCTGCTGATCGTGCTGCACGTTTATCTGGTGCGCAAGCACGGCGTAGCGCCGGCGCCGGGGGATGAGGCGCGATTGCCGAAGAAGTTCTTTCCCGAACAGGCGTTCCGCGATACCGTGGCGATTTTCATCGCGTTTGTGATCCTGTTCGTCATGGCGGTGGTTGTGCGCGTGCCGCTCGAGGAGCTTGCCGACCCCACCGACACATCATACATTCCGCGGCCCGAATGGTATTTTCTGTTTCTCTTCCAGACGCTCAAGCTGTTCACCGGCCCGCTCGAGATGGTTGGCGCCGTCGTTCTGCCCACGTTGGCGATTCTCACGCTGGTGCTCGTGCCATTCATCGACCGCGGCCGGATGCGCAAGGTGACGAAGCGAACCTTTGCGGCGGGCGTCCTCTGCCTGGCTGCGATCGGCTGGACCGGCCTGACTGCGGCGGCCGTAGTGACCACGCCCAAACCTGCCGTTGCCGAGCAGATCGACTTCTCGCAGCCCACCGACTGGTTGCAGCTTTCACCCGTTGAAATGGCGGGTATCGGCTATTTCCGCCAGGAGAACTGCGCGAGTTGCCATACGGTGGGAGATGGCAAACCGAAGATCGGGCCGGATCTCGCGCGGATCACGATCCACAAGTCCGCCGCGTGGATGATCCAGCATTTCAAACGCCCATCGGCCATGGTGCCCGGAAGCGCGATGCCGCCCATTGCCTTGAGCGGCGCGCAACTCAACACGCTGGCCGCGTTTCTGCTGAAACTCAATCCGCGGAACGCGGAGGCGCTCGCATCCGCCCCGGAATTCGCCGTGGGTGGCGCTCTGATTTACCAGAAGAACCAGTGCGGCTCCTGCCACATGGTCAATAGCGTCGGAATGAAGGTGGGCCCGCCGCTCAACGGCCTGAAACGCCGCCGGACGGAAGATTGGGTCGAGCGGCACTTCCAGGACCCTCAAGCGCTTTCGCCCGGCAGCTTTATGCCCGCGTATAAGTTCACGCCCACCGAGATGCAGAAGATCGTGGCGTACTTATTCGTGCTGCCGGAGTAGAATCTGCCGGTCACTGCCCGGCGGTCCAAATGACGAACTGCGGGCTAAACATGCCCGTATATGGATCACCATTGAGCAATTGCACGTTTCGGGAACACGTGGCGCCTGATTCGAAGCTGGGCGTAAAGTTGATTTGACTCACGCCCGCGGCCTGAAATGGCACCGGACCTTCATATTTGACCTCCACCACACTAGTGAAGTAGGCCCCAGTTTGAATGGTTGCAAAAAGGCAGCCCACGCCCCACGGCACTGTATTGACGGGCAGCGGCATCCCCACAATCGACCCGTCGGGCTGCGCCGGGCTGATTGGGCCTAATCCGTTCACGAAGATTGACACAATGGAACCTGGTTTCGCCGGATTTGTGCTGGAATTGATGGAGCCGTCCTGATTCAGGGCCGCCGCGTGAATTCCGTCGCCCGTCATGAAAACGCCAGGGGCTACGCTGGCGACGGGGCGATCGAGACAGTTGGTGATGGCCTCCTTGTAGACGACGCAAATTTCAGTCGTCGCACCAACCCTCAACGACCACGGCACTATGGTATTAATCTGATTGTCTTGCACGTAAAGTAACGGCGCAGGCTTGCCGTCAAACGTCACCTGCACATTCGCTAATTGTTTTGGAAAGCCGCTCTTCAGACTCACCCTGGGCTGCACGCCCTCGGCTGGTCCCAGGCCCTGACCAAACAAGCTGACCATTTCTCCCGGCGCCACCGGACCCGGGTCAGGACTCGCGGCGTTGCCTATGCACGCTAGTTGCTTCTCGCGCAAGAGTGTCGCCACTCTCTTGAAAATAGCTCCAGGCGGGCCGATTCAGTCGCGGATAAATCGAGCGCGTCGGGGACCGGCTCCACCGTCCCTAATCGAGCCACCCACAAACTACCAGCTCGCTCGTCGTGGACGGTGGTGCCTGTCCCCTGGCGTGCCAGCCCGCGCCGCCATTTTCATCCTCGCGGGTGTCGCGCCCTCGGCGACATGACGCTCAACTGTCCCCTTTTCGCCCTTCCAACGCTGACTTACGATTTCGCTTCGCTGATCCCTTTGCCTTCTACGCACTCGTAGCGGCGGCCGGCGCGGAGGTCCTTGAACTCTTCGGTGCGGCCGCTGGGCCAATAGATCACCATGCGTTCGGCGGTGTCGCGTTTTCCCATGCCGAATGTCAGAGGCAGCTCGGACTGCGAAAGATAGCTTGAGCCGCTCTTCACCATGCGCGAAATGGACTGGCCCCCGCTGTAGAGCCGCACAATGGCACCGATGGCATCGCGGTTTGATTTCGTGCCGGTGAGTCGCACACGGATCGAGCGGTTGCCGGCGAGTTGATCGTTGCGGTAAAGATGCACGGGACCGTGATTGGTGGTGATGAGGACATCAAGATCGCCGTCGTTGTCGAAGTCACCGAACGCCGCGCCCCGCCCGACTTTAGGACGCGCGAAATCCGCGCCGGCCTCAGTCGCGACGTCGTGGAATCCGTCTTTGGCGCGGTTGAGAAAAAGATGCGGCGGCTGTTCGTAGCTGGTATCCGTGCGCAAGCTGCGCACGCTCTCGTCGATGTGCCCGTTCACCACCAGCAGATCGAGCAGGCCATCGAGATCGGCGTCGAAGAAGAAACAGCCGAAACCCAGGCTACGCTGCGAAAGCCGGCCGATGTTCGAGCGTGGCGCCTGATCGATGTAAATGCCACCCTTTGTGCCCCGATAAAACCCGAGCATCTCGTTGTCGAAATTGGTCACCACCAGGCCCGGAATGCCGGAGTTGTCGTAATCGGCCACGTCCACGCCCATGCCCGCCCGCGCTTTGCCGTCTTCGCTGAATGCCACCCCGGCTTTGAGAGCGACATCCTGAAACGTGCCGTCATGCATGTTCTGGTAGAGCTTGTTGGGCTGCGTGTCGTTGGCTACGAACAGGTCTGTCCATCCGTCCCGATCGTGGTCCAGCATGGCTACGCCCAGCGACTTCGAACTGCTGTCGAAAATCCCGCTCTTCGCCGTTACGTCCTCAAACGTGCCGTCGCCACGATTGTGGAACAGCCACGACGTCGCTCCGTGGTACGCTTCCGGAGTGCAGTAGGATTTTTGCTTTCCATCCAGGCTGCAAAAAACATCCTGCTCGGGCGACCACTTCACGTAATTGCAGACGAACAGATCCAGATGGCCGTCGCGATCGTAATCAAACCAGAGCGCTGAGGTGCTAAACCCGTTGTGCCCGCCGAGACCGCAGCGCTCCGTCACGTCGACGAATGCGCCTTTGCCCGTGTTATGAAACAGCCGGCTCTGGCCCACGGAGGAAATGAACAGGTCGGGAAATCCGTCGTTATCGAAATCTCCTACCGCCACCCCCATACCGTACATCTCTACATCCAGACCGGCGCGACGCGTCACGTCAGTGAAGGTGCCGTTGCGATTGTTGTGGTAAAGGCGGAGCGTGGTGCGCCGCTTTTTGTGGCCGGGCCAGTCCATGCCATTGATCAGAATGATGTCCTGCCAGCCGTCGTTGTCGTAATCCAGAAAAGCGCAGCCGGATCCGAGCGTTTCCGGAAGGTACTTGCCGCCGGATGCGCCGCTATTGTGCTCAAAGTCAATGCCGGCCTGCGACGTAACTTCAACCAGACGAAAAGGTAGCGCGGGCTTGGTATCGGTTCGGGCTGCGGTGAGAAGGAACGGGCCGCCGAGGATCAGTTCCCTGCGCGTCACGGAATACGGACCAGGCCCTTGCGCACGGCGTAGAGCACCAGTTCCGCGGTGCGATGAATTCCCAGGGCCTCCATCAGATTCGCCCGGTGAACCGAAACGGTATTCACGCTCAGATCCAGCAGAGCCGCGATCTCCTTATTGGATTTCCCTTCAGCGATTAACTGCAGGATCTGCCGCTCGCGGTTGGTGAGCTTGCCGTGATCGACATCGGGCTCCGGCGTGGAAGCCAAAAGTCCCGGAGCGAGCACCCTCTGTCCCGCCGCCACCTGCTTGATTGCGGTGGCGAGATCGATGTCCATCGCGTCCTTGAGAATATAGCCTTTGGCGCCCGCATCCAGCGCATTGCGCACGTAATTTTCTTCCGAATACATGCTCAACATCAGGATCGCCGTCTTGGGCAGCACCTTCAGGATTTCGATGCTGGCCTGCATGCCGTTGAGACCGGGCATGGCCATGTCCATGACGATGACCTTGGGCTCCAGTTCCTGCGCCCGCTTTACGGCTTCCGTGCCGTCCGCGGCCTCTCCGACCACCTGGATTTCCGGATCATCCTCCAGAATGCGCCGGAAACCCTTGCGCACCAGGCTGTGGTCGTCTACCAGCAGAACCGAGATTTTTTCATTGTTCATAAGGACCTGACGCCGTCAACGGCACATCTAATCGCACTAGTGTACCGCCTTCGGCAGGATGTAGAAATTCGATCTTACCGCGAAGCAACTCAGCACGCTCGCGCATGGCTACCATGCCAATCCCATGGCGCGCGCCGGAGTTTCCCCCGCCCGGAAGACCGACGCCCCGGTCCTCCACCTCCAGCAGTAGACGATCCGGCGAAAACTCCAGACGCACCCATGCCCGCGGCGACTTCGAGTGCTTCGCCAGATTGTTGAGGGACTCCTGCAGAACACGGTACACGTGGATCGCGATGCCGTCGGAAACCAGCGGACTGGCTCCGGTCTTCTGATACTGCACTTTGATGCCCGTCTGCCGTTCGAAAACCGGAAGGTACCAGGCAAACGCCTGCTCGAGACCGCCGTCGTCCAGAATGGCCGGGTGAAGTGACTGGTACAAGCTGCGCGTCTTCTCGAGGGTAGCTTGGGTAATCTCCCGCACTTCCTGTAAGCTCTCGCGGAACTTGGGCGGCAGGTCTTGCTTGGCGGCGCGGGTGAGCATGGCGCCGATGGCTGTCAGGATCTGGCCAAACTCATCGTGCAACTCGCGCGAGATGGAGCGCAGCACCTCCTCCTGCATGCCGATGAGCTGGCGCGCCAGCTCGCTGCGCTGCGTCGAAAGACTTGCCAGTTCGTTGAAGAGGCGGCGGTTGGCCCGGATCAGGTAACCGCTGGTAAGGGCGATAGTGATTAACGCCGCCCCGAGAAAATAGTAAACGTTGCGCTCAACGCCCGTGTAGATTGCCTGGATGCGCGCCGCCGCGCGCTCTTCGGATTCATTGTTTTCGACCAGCAGCCGCGCGACGGTAGTCGTTATGGCGGCCTGCTGCGACTCGAGCGAGCTGCGGATCAGGTTGCGCGCCTGAGCGTCATTGCCGCCGGCGGCGAGAGAGAACATCTGGTCGACCGAAGTCCAGAACTGTGCCAGCCGCTGTGCAAAATAAGCCTGCCGCTCCGGGCTGCGCTCGACGGGAGCGAAACTCTTTTCGAGCCCAAGGGCGTCTTCCAAGTCTGCGCGGATTCGCGTGAACTGCACGCGATAAGCCTGCAAACCATAAGGATCGTCGCCGTTCACCATATCGCGCATGGCCAGGCCCAGCGAGTTCAGGTTGTTGTGGATCCGTAACAGTTGCAGCGAGTCCTTGCGGTTGCGATCGACTAACTGCGCCTGCAGGTCGCGAAGGCCGGCAATCTGATGCAGGGCGTACCAGGAAAACACACCCACCACCGCGAGTGTCACCGCGAGGCCGGTCATCAACCGGCCGGTGGGAGAGATGCGCTGGCGCATATAATAACGAGCCCCAGCCCGGAGGCTGGTTATCCCGCCCGCCGCGCGATCACCAGTGTGAGGTCATCCGGCAAGGGCGTTCCGGCAGACCAGTCCGCGATGGCCCGGTTAATGCCGTCGAGAATCGCGGCTGAATTTTCGTGGCGAAGGTCGCGCACAACGTTTGCCAGGCGCTCTTCGCCGAATTCCTTCTCCGTTGGGTCATTCGCGTCGGTCACGCCGTCGCTGAACACCACCAGAACATCGCCGGGGCAAAGTTGGTTTCGCGACTCTTCGTACTGCATGGAGGCCATGATGCCCAGGGGACAGCCGCCGGCTTCCAGCCATTCAGCCTTTCCGTCGGCTCGCATCAGCAGCGGCGGATTGTGGCCGGCGTTTGAAAAAAGCAGTTCGCCGGTGCTGCCGTTCACCACACACATGAAAAAAGTGATGAAGCGGTTGCTGGGGCAGTTGGTGGAGGTCATGCGGTTCAGCCGGGTCATGACCGCACCCAGGTCCCCCGGCTCTTCGATCAGCACCTGCACATACGCCTGCAGGCTCATCATCAGCAGCGAAGCCGGCATGCCTTTGCCCGAGACGTCCCCTAGTACCATGGCAACTCGCCCGTTAGGATATGGGAAGAAGTCGTAATAGTCGCCACCGACGGTCCGGCAAGGCGCATTGTGCCCCGCCAAGTCCAGCCCTGGCACGGAAGGCGCCGTGGCGGGAAGAAAGCCCTGTTGAATATCCGCTGCCTGTTGCAAGTCGCGCGCCAGGATCCGTTCCTGGTGTTCGATCTCCGCCAAGCGCTCGTGCTCGATGCGCGTGGCTGCCGTATTGGCCATTACCGTCAATAGGTTGAGATCGTCTTTGGTGAAGACGCGCGTGAGCGAAGGCGAATCCACATAGATTAAACCTATTATGCGATCCTTGGTCTGGAGCGGCACCGCGATCAGCGTGCGCACCCGCTGCCCGACGATGCTCTGACGCGCCTTGAACGCATCATCCAGTTGCGTGTCGCGCACCAGGACGGAAACCTGCTCGTTCAGCACGCGATCGCGCACGGCGGTACTGATGCGAAACGCCGTGCCCTTGGCAGCGCGTACCATCAACTCTCCGTCGTTTTCCACGGTCATGAGAACGCCGCGCTCCGCGCCCACGGCTTCGATGGAGAGATTCAGAATCAGCTCGAACAACTCAGGCAGTGGCTTCTTGTTATGCGGCCCGAGTTCATTTCCCGCCTTGATCAGCGCGCTCATTGCCAGAGAGCTGCTTTCCATGGTGCTGACGCCCGTGCTTTTGCCCTTGGCGCCCATGAAACCGCGCGGGTCGAAGACCACCGTCGAGGAAGTGGTGCTTTCTCCTTCACCGGCGCCTTGCACGAAGGTGACGCCGGCGGCTATGGCATTGCGGCCCGGATCGTCGTAAACGATCATCAGGTGGCCGGCGGCGATGCGGTCACCGGACCGCAGGCGCATGGCGCCCGTCAGGCGGACATTGTTCAGCAGAGTCCCGTTCTTACTGCCCAGGTCCCGGATGTTCCAATCTTCTCCATCTCTTTCAAACGAAAGGTGTTGCCTCGATAAACCAGCATCATCGGCGAAGCACAACTCGGCGGTGCTGGAGCGCCCCAGGGTGAGGTGATCGCCCACGAGAGGGACGATCTTCGCTTGTCCATCAGGGCCGTGGATCCGGAGTTCCCGTGCGCGAGCGGGGGCCATTACGCTGCTAGTTTACCGCAGTCAACTATGCTGTGTTAGAGGCAGCACAGCCTAGTACGTAGGTGAACACGCTGTTTTGTGAGGTGAATGGCGCTGCGCGGTATTCACTTACCGGCGCCGGTGCTGCGCAGCCTCCGGATCCACCTGCCTGAACCCGGCCGGAATCTCAAATTTGGAGCCATCGAAGGCAGCCGAAGAGAACCCGCTCATTTCCGTAGTCATCTCCATGAGTGAAGCGGAGGCGTCGCCGGAATTCTGCGGCTGCGTGCCGCTGTCGGAAGCAGAGTCATCCTGGCTCTTCTTCTTCCTTCCGAAGCCTCCCAGCTTACCGCCCAGAAGCCCGCCGAGCGATGGCTTCTCCGCTTGCTGATCCTGCTGCTGCTGTTGTTGCGCAGCGGGCTGTCCGCCTTGCTGTTGCCCCTCGGCGTGGAAGCCCATCTTCACGGTTTGGAACACGGGCATGCCGTTGAGCTTGGAGCTTTCCTTGGCCAGCTCCGCCATTCCCTTCTGCATGTCCGGCCGCGAGCCCATCATGCCCATGCTGCCGGGCGTCCAGTCGAGCTTCTGCGCCATACGTTTGTGGAAATCCGCAATTTCGTTGTAGCCGGCCACCTTGGGCGCAATCCACATATCGCTCGATGTGACCATTCCGCCCTTGTTGCCGGTCTGCTGGTCGGTGCCTTCCATTTCGATGGTCAGGATCATCTCGTGCGTGTCGAAGCCCAAGATCGTCTTCTTCTCACCGGTATCCTTGGCGGATACTTTGAACTGCACGTCCGCCTTCTGAGCCTCAGGCGAAGACTTCATGCTCTGCGACATTTGTTCCAGCATCTGTTTCATCTGGGCGAAGGTCATTACGCTGTACTGTTTCTTGTCGAAGTTGATGTCGGTGATCGTTTCCTTGTCGAGGTCGATGATCGAGGCGTGGTGCTGGCTGGCATGCAGCATGCGATTTCCCTGCACGGCCACGGTGCTCACGATGGGCTCGCGCGCCTGCTTCGAGAAGGCGCCGGCGAATTTCATCATACCGGCCATCATGCCGCCGGTGATCTTAGATGTCTCCTGGTAGCTGAAATCGGCGAACGCCGGCAGACACGCCGCAACCAGAATTAATGCGGATCTTCGTACCATGATTCCTCCTGACTCAGCTATCGTAAGATACTTGGGCCGATCCGACAATCGGTCTTTGGATAATACATGAGTGATAAAAAACTGGATGGAAAAGTGGCCTTGATCACCGGAGCGAGCAAGGGCCTCGGAAAAGCGATGGCCATGGCTCTGGGTTCCGCGGGCGCCCAAATCGCCCTGGTGTCACGCAATGTCGAGCAGTTGAACGCGACGGCCCGCACCTTGCAGGATGCGGGCGCCGAGGCGCGCGTTTTTCCGGCGGATGTTGCAGAAGAAGAGCCGGTCCGCAAACTCGAGCGGGACGTTCTCGCAGCCTTCGGCAAAGTCCATATTCTGATCAACAACGCCGGCATCAACGTCCGCAAGCCGCTCGTCGAGTTCACGCTCGAAGAATGGCAGCGCGTGCTCAATACCAACCTGACGAGCGTCTTTCTCATGTGCCGTTCTTTCATTCCGCACATGAAAGGCGCAGGGTACGGCCGCATTCTCAACATGACCTCCATCATGAGCTGGGTTTCACTACCCGGCCGGGCGGCATACTCGGCGAGCAAGACGGCGCTGCTGGGCGTCACGCGCGCTCTGGCGCTCGAACTGGCCGGCGACGGCATCACGGTGAACGCGATCAGCCCCGGCCCATTCGCCACCGAGATGAACACCGCGCTCATGCAGAATCCGGAAATCAACCAGCAGTTCCTTTCCAAAATTCCACTGGGCCGCTGGGGCCGCGTGCAGGAAATCGGCCAGCTCGCGCTCTACCTGTGCTCTGAGGAAGCCGGCTTCATCACCGGGACCGACGTGCTGATCGACGGCGGCTGGACAGCACAGTAGCCGGTGCTGCGCACCGGGCGATGCTGGCGCATCGCGGACGGGGCGACGCGGGGACACGGCGACTCGGCGAGAGAACAGTGGATATACGAAGTTATCGGGAGCTTGATGTTTACCGGTCGGCGATGGATGCGGCCATGCGCATCTTCGATATTTCGAAGAGCTTCCCGCCTGAAGAAAAATATTCAATGGTGGATCAGATCCGTCGCTCGTCACGTTCGATTTGTGCGAATCTGGCAGAGGCTTGGCGAAAGCGCCGCTATGAAGCTCATTTCGTCAGCAAGATGAGCGATGCGGAGAGCGAGGCCGAAGAAACACGCGTGTGGCTGGAATTCGCGTTCAAATGCGGTTATATCAACCAGAAACAGTTCCAAGAACTCGACGATGCTTATGACAAGATCGTGGCCCAATTGGTCAAAATGCTCTCTCAACCCGGCAAGTGGCGCATCCGCTAACCTCGCCGCGTCGCCGTGTCGCCGCGTCCCCGCGTCGGTGCTGTTCCACGCGTCAGTGCTCCTCTGCCTTCTGCTCGTCTCCTGCACCGCCACCCGCAAGAAGGTAATCGGCGTGGTGCCGAAAGCCACCTCGCACCTCTTCTGGGTTTCCATCGAGGCCGGCGCCATGGCCGCGGGGCGCGATCTCGGTGTGGAGGTGCTTTGGAACGGACCTGCCACCGAGACCGACTACAGCCGGCAAATCGAGATCGTCGATTCCATGATTGCGCGCCACGTGGACGGCTTGGCGCTGGCGGCGCAGGATCGCACGGCTCTTGACGGGACACTCGATCGCGCCGCGAGGGAAGGCATTCCCGTGACCGTCTTCGATTCCGGTGTCGATTCGACAAACTACATGACCTTCGTCGCCACCAACAACTACGAGGCCGGGCAGATGGCCGCGCGCAAGCTTGCCGAGCTGCTGCATGGCAAGGGATCCATCGCTATGGTGCTGCATGTTCCCGGCAGCTTTTCCACCATGGAGCGCGAGCGGGGCTTCGAAGACGCCATGGCCAAAGAGTTCCCGAAGATTCAGATTGTACAAAAGCAATACGGCATGTCGGACCGCTCGAAAGCCATGGCCGCGGCGGAAAATATCCTGACGGCGCATCCCAACCTCGACGGCATTTTCGGCTCGACCGAGCCCAGCTCGATCGGCACCGCGCTAGCCCTCAAATCGCGGGGACTCTCCGGCAAGATTAAATTCGTGGCCTTCGATGCCGCCGAGGGCATGATCGAAGACTTGAAAGGCGGCACCATCGACGCCCTGGTGGCGCAAGACCCCTACGAGATCGGCTATCAGGCCGTGCAAACGCTGGTTGACAAGTTACACGGCAAAACGCCGCCCAAGCGCATCGACCTGAGCGCGCGTGTGATCACAAAAGCTGACCTGGATAAACCGGATGTGCAGAAGTTGCTGAATCCGGATGTGAAGAAGTGAGTCTCAGCCGCCTACGCTCTCGAGAACAGCGGCGCAGCCGCTTCTGGTGTGATCACCCGTACAGGTGAATCTGGAAATCCCTTGGGGTCGCGGGTCACAATCGCGTCGCAGTGTGCGGCCTCAGCCGCCGCAGCCGTGACGGCATCTTCGAAGTCAGCCCATCCCAGTGTCAGAGCCCGGCGGATCACCACGCCATCTACTCGAGCTACCTCGAGCACATCCAGGATCGCATCCACCGTGCGGCGCGCTGCGGCGGCGCACCGCGTATTCCGAACCAGGTAATGAGTGGTCGTCACACCATGCGCCGGAACCCATCCTTTGGCCTGTCCTGTCTCAACGGTTGACCAGACAAATGCACTGGCGGTCACATGAGGTTTGCAGTCGAGGAGAATGTCGAGAATAACATTTATGTCAAGCAGGATTCTTCTCATCGGTACTTGCAGGCCAGGTACTTCTGATAATCCTTGAGATTCCCTCTCTTGAGCGTCCCGCGCAGTGAGCGCAGCACGGGAGTGTCAACCGGTTTGAGCGGCTTGGATAACGTGTCGAGGTAGGTCTCGACCAGATCAGAAACAGAGGTGTGCCGGGTCTTGGCATACCGCTTCGCCCGTTCGATCACGGTTTCGAGATGTGCGTATTATATCGTCAAATCTCGTACGTATAGCTTTGACCGACCGATCCACCGAACCCGCACGTCGCGCTCGGGATCGGCTTTTCTCTCCGACAGACTCAGCAACCTGTCCCCCGCCGTTCCGGCCGCTGAACCGGTCGCTCGGGTTGCTTCCCAGTGTGGGGCCA
>Ga0335070_10000819_pt1 | contig 35631 bp, 26 predicted proteins | sample Lox_Sample_13_FD_206722 | JGI IMG/M metagenome (GOLD analysis project Ga0335070, IMG submission 206722) | Soil microbial communities from Loxahatchee National Wildlife Refuge, Florida, United States - Lox_Sample_1.3 | ecosystem: Environmental > Terrestrial > Soil > Wetlands | place: USA... | reverse complement strand
GCATCCTGGACGGGTATTGCGCCATTAAAGTCCAGTCCGCCGGTGTAGTACGACCACGTCAGTGTGACCGCGTTGGAGTGCAACGGTGTGATCACGTACGCCCGCGGCGCCAGGTCCTGGGCGGTCAGCCGCGCAGCACTCGCAAGCAGCAGAGACGCCAACACAATCGTCGGACACAAAAGTCCGCCTTTGCTGTACTTCAAACGCCTCACCTCACGGCAGTCTTAAGCTCGGCTCGGTGCTCAGGGCCCGGAGATGTAGCCTTGCAGTTACGCTTCGGCACCCTTGACCAATTCGGAACCCGCGTTTACGGTGTCGGCACCACCTTGTAGTACACGCCACCCGCGCCGTACGCGGGGCTGAACCAAGTGTTGCCGCAGAGGTAGTAGGTTCCACTGCCGACGTTTGGCGTGATGCAACCTGCCGGCAGTATCGACACGATCTGCCCCATGGAATAGGTGGCAGCGGTCGCGCCCGCTGCGGCCATGTTGGCATTGGCAGCAGCAGCATTGGCATTCGCTGCGGCCGCATTGGCGTTGGCCGCGGCAGCGTTGGCGTTGGCCGCGTTGGCGGTAGTTGCACCTGCGTTATAGCCTTGGGCGTAGGCATTCTGCGAGGCGGCTGCGCTAGACGAGGAGGCAATGGCTGCGCCGGCAGCCACGCCGACCGCAGCGCCTACTGCGGCTGCGCCGGCAGTCGAACCGCAGTCATAACAACCCGGATAGTACGGTGCGGGCGGGTGGTAACCATAGTACGTGGTTGGTGGATGATATCCGTAGTAGGTGTCGGGCGGATGGTACGCCGTGGCCCCGTTGTCGTACGTGTGAGTTGCGCCGTAACCGGCTTCCCCCGATGTGGTGCCGCCATAGGCATTCGTGTGAGTCGTCCCACCATAATAGTTGTGCGAAGTGCTGCCGCCATACTCGTTGGTATGCGAGGTTCCCTCGCCGTAGGTATGCGAGGTGCTGGTGCCATAGGCACTAGAGTGCGATGTGGAGCCGTAGCTATGCGAAGTGCTGCCGCCGTAGCGATTCGAGTGCGAGTAGGCGGATGCCGTCTCGAACGGCAGCAACGTGACGGCTAAGCTCAGGCAACTGACAATCATCTTGTGCATGGTGTTTCAACTCCTCATTGCTTTGACTTGGTTGGTTTGGCCGTGACTGGAGGCTTGGTGCTCGGCGCTGTGTAGGGGCGAGCAGCTTCAAACGGAATATGCTTCGCCGTCGCTGCTGAGCTGGGCAGCGAAAACGTGTCCGCCGGCACCGGCTCGTCCAACTTCCAGTTCGTGAGTGCGAGTTCGTGACGCAGGTGGTCGGGATCATCGAGGTAAATCGCGCGCACCAGCCGCGGCAGCTTGTCCTCGGCCCCAATCCACACCTGTACGAACACGCCGTCGCCGGCGTAGGCGATGATGTCTGTGGTAATTCCCGCGACCACGTGCGACTGTCCGACATAATAGGCATGGATGAGTCCCGGAACGAGGTCGCCGTAAGGATTGGCAACGATCAGGTCGTCGAACGGAACAGAGATGCCTGCCAGTTTGTATGCCTTCTCCAGCGTAGCATCAATTGTGGGAGGGGCGTCGGCTACGGCCAGCAAGTTCTCCGCCGGTGCGTAGCCCATCATGGATTTGCCATCGTAGTAGAAGCTGTTAGCGGGACCATCCCCGAGTTTGAGCACGCGCAATTTGTCCGGTCGCTCCAGGGTGACTTCGTACTTTGTGGTGTACCCCAGCGGAGCGCCTTGGCGTGTCAAGTGCTCGAAAAGTTCCACCGCCGTGAAGGAAAGGGTATGGGCGGCCGCCAGCTTGTCGCTGGTGGCTTTCAGGATCTCCAGCGCCTTGGGCTCCAGTTGTAGTTTGGGCGCTGCCGGCGGCTGCTTCGACGGCGGCGCGGGCTTCTTGGGCTGTTTTGCCGGGGTCTGCGCGACCGCCGTGGCGGCCGCCAGCAATGCGCCCAACAGAAACAGCGATGCCGCATGCAGAACTTTCTCTCGTATCATCCTGGACCTCCGTGATCCATTGCCTTGCCGGTTGCGATTACGGAATCATCCCACACTCGAACATCTTGTTTGCGATAGGCGCTGCTACCTTGTTAATGAAAGCTGCCCGCATTTGCGGATCGCCCTTCAGCATCTGGATCGCCTGCTGCTCCTGTGCTGATGGCGGCGCCTTCTGCGATTTCTTCTGCCACAATTGCTCGCAGGTCGAAGACTGATACTTCTGGATGACTTTATTGGCGATCATGTCCATGATGGGATACTGCTGTGCGATGCCCACGCTCACGTAAAGCGACGCGAGCACGAGGGCAAACAGGAATTGACGTTTCATTAGTTTTCTCCTTGTTTTGAACGTGACTGCATGGTCGTCGTCTTGACGGGGAGGCATGGCAGCCCCGCCGCCGTGCGGTGTTCCTCGCCTACAGCTTGTAGGTGCAGGCTGACCGGCCGGCCTCCTCAAAGCATTTGTCGCTGGGGTTTTCCAACTCGTCCTGTACGATCCTGGCAAGGCCGTCACTCGCCTTGACAGCCAGGTCCCGGCCGGCGATGGCCACGCGGAATCTCCATCCCGGGGGGAGCTTCAGTTTTTCGTCGAGCTTCTCCAGTTGGTCGTGGGTCAGGTTGGGATCGACGATCTGCGAATACGCCTGCATCGCCCACGGGCTACCCTCGGGACCTTCGAGAATGAAGAGCGGCCGGTCCTTCACGAATCCCATCCCGGAACTTCTGCGCCCGATGGTCGGCATGCAGGCGGTGAACGCCGCGATGCACCGTACTGCGAATACGCAACATACACGAACTGTCTTCCCGCCCAACTTCATACTACTCTCCGAGAATCCGGCATCTGATCACGCATCGCATTCATACCTGCAACTGCTGCAACGGGGCAGTCCTGGCGGGCCGCCCCGTTAGTCGTTCTTGCGAATTACTCGCTGGCTTTGTTGTTGCGCTGCGCCGCCTGCAATTTCTGGATGTCTGCAGGCGTGAGCTGCGGCCGTTCGATATCCAGGGTTAGCTTGCTGATTGTGCCGGTGAACGTGAATGGGGTCTGGTAATCCTTGTCGTCCACTCCCGTCCCGGTGTCGCTGCCGATATCGAAGTTCTCGTCCCACTGCAGGATGAGCGGCAGGGTGTGTTCCATCGTCTGGGTGGCAACGGTTTTGCCATCCACCTTCAGCACGCCGGTACCACCCTGACCTATTCCGACAGGGCTGCCGTACATGAGCGTGCCCATGCCCATGCCGTTGTACTTGAAGTCGAACGACAACGTGTGTTTGCCGGGCGTAAGAACGTCAGCGCCTTGCCACTTCACACGCTTCAGATCCACCAGGTTCCAGGTGAACACGGGCTTGCCTTTCAGCACGTAGAAACCGTAGCCGCCAAAGCGCCCGCCCTGCGTGACAATCATGCCGTCGCCGCCGCCCTGCGGTACTTCGACCTCGGCGGTGAACGTATATGACGAGTTGAGCACGCTGGGCGCGTCGCCGTTAGGCGTGCCGGTGATCGGGCCGTCCCATGTGAAGTGAGTACGTCCGGCGCTCAGGCTGGGCCGCGGCGCGATCAACCGTGTGGCCACAGTCGCGTCGAGCGGCAGCACCTGGTACTTGGCCGCTTCTTCCCAGAAAAGTTTGTCCATCTCTTTTACCTTCTCCGGGTACTTGTCAGCCACGTTGTTGAACTGAGTCCAGTCGTGGGTAACGTCGTACAGTTCGTAAGGGTACTTCGCTGGATCTTCACCGAGACCACCGGCGATCACCCACGGCGGACGCATGACTTTAGTGCTGGCGATCCATCCGTCGGAATAAATTGCGTGGTCGCCCATCATCTCGAAGTATTGCGTGTGGTGGCGCGACGGGGCATTGGCATTGGCCTTGTCGAAGGTGTAGGCGAAGCTGGTGCCTTCAATCGGCTTCTGCGGGATGCCGTCCACGACGTCGGGCGCCGGTATGCCGGTGACTTCGAGGATGGTCGGCACGATATCGATCATGTGAGCAAACTGGTTACGAATGCCGCCCTTGTCGGTGATATGGCCCGGCCATGCGACCGCCATGCCCTGGCGAACGCCTCCCCAGTGCGAGGCAATCTGCTTGGTCCAGGAAAAGGGAGTATCAAACGCCCATGTCCATGCCACGGCCATGTGCGGATAGGTGTATTGCGTTCCCCACACGTCATAGAAGTATTTCAACTGGTCTTCCACCGGCACCACGACCTGGTTGAACATCGCGACTTCGTTGGGCGTACCCACCAGCGTTCCTTCCGCGCTGTTGCCGTTGTCGCCGTTGATGTAGATGATCAGCGTGTTGTCGAGCTTGCCTTCCTTTTCGACCTCGTCAATCACGCGCCCGATTTCGTGGTCGGTGTACGCGACATAAGCGGCGAAAACATCCACCTGACGAATGAACATCTTCTTTTCGTCAGATGTGAGCTCGTCCCAGTTCTTGAGCAGGTCATGCGGCCAGGGAGTGAGTTGCGCATCCTGCGGGATGACGCCCAGCTTTTTCTGGTTGGCGTAAATGGTTTCCCGCAGCTTGTTCCAACCGTCGTCAAACAGATGCATGTCGCTGATCTTTTTCACCCACTCGGGCGTCGGGTGGTGCGGCGCGTGCGTCCCTCCCGGCACGTAGTAAATGAAGAAAGGCTGGTCCGGATTCACCGCCTGGAGCCGCTTCATGTGGGTGATGGCGTCGTCTGCCATGGCAGTAGTCAGGTTCCAGCCGGGATGCCCGACGTAGGGATAAATTGCCGTCGTGCCACGAAACAGATTGGGCTGCCACTGGTTTGCGTCGCCGCCAACGAAGCCGTAGAAGTAGTCGAAGCCCATGCCGGTCGGCCATTGGTCGAACGGCCCGGCCTCGCTGGCCTGAAACTCAGGAGTGTTGTGGTCCTTGCCGAACCACGAGGTGCGGTACCCGTTGTCCTTGAGAATGCGGCCGATCGTGGCCTTGTCGCGGCTGATGACGCTGTTGTAGCCGGGGAACCCCGTGGACTGCTCCGCGATCACGCCGAAACCCACCGAGTGATGGTTGCGCCCAGTGATGAGCGCGGCGCGCGTGGGCGAGCACAGCGCCGTCGAATTGAAATTGGTGTAGCGAAGGCCCATGGCCGCCACGCGGTCGAGGGTTGGCGTCGGGATGACGCCGCCGAAGGTGCTGGGGACGCCGAAGCCGGAATCGTCGGTCATGATCAGCAAGACATTCGGCGCGCCTTTGGGCGGCACCACGCGGGGCGCCCACCAGGGTGTGGATTGGGCGGCATTGCGATCGATCTTGCCTTCGAACTTATCCGGCGGTGGTGGAAGTTGTTTCCCGCTGATCGGAGCGGTAGCGCACGGCGAGCCTATCGGGCAGCTTGGCTGTTGCTGCGCTGCCGCGGGCATGACGCCCATCGCAAGCAAAGTGCTCGCCAGCGCGACCTCTTTGCGGCGGCGTTTTATGGCTGACGTCGGGATAAATCGCATATCTGTTCCTTCCTCCTGAATCGCAAGTGCTTTGAGTCCGGTTGTGTTGCGATTGAACGTAACCCGGCGTGCGCGGATGCAGCACTCCGCTGACACGACGGTCTCGGTTTTCTGCTACGTTCGAAAGTCTAGTCTCAGGCCCAAGAGTGAGCAACTAGCACAATTGCTAGGGGATATGTGAATTTCGTTCGACTCGCGTCAGAGCCGTGGGCCGCGTGGATCCGGTTCGCGGTCCCCCAGGACGCAGGATTGGCGCGCCGTGCTGCGGCAGCTTGCTGCAGATCTGACCCGCATTCCCCACGTCACGTTAATTTCGCTTGGCACGGAGGTGGTTCCGCAGTATGCTTCCGACACTGGATTTCCTTCACGACTGACCCGGATACACCCCAATGACCACCAAGCAAAACACCGGAATTGACTCCCCGCGAGCGTGGCTCATCGTGGTGGCCGCGTTTTTTGTGGCCTTCGTGGGATTTGGCGTGACCTACACGTTTGGCGTGTTCTTGAAGCCGATAGCCGCCAGCTTCGGGGCCAGTCACGCCACCATGTCCGCGGTGTTCTCGACCCTGACGGTGCTGTCGTTTTTTCTGGCCCCGCTGACGGGTGACCTGGCCGACCGGATCGGGCCGCGCTATGTGGTGGCGACTGGCGCACTGGTGATGGGCGCAGGCCTGCTGCTGACGGCGCGCATGCATTCCATGCCGCTGCTTTTCGTCACCTACGGCGTGGGCGTGGGCACCTCGATGGCCTTCCTGTATATCCCTTCAGTCGCGGCGGTGGGCGAGTGGTTTAAGGAACACCGCGACATCGCGCTGGGAATCGCCATTAGCGGCATCGGCTGCGGCACCCTGGTGGCTGCGCCGCTGGCGGCGAAGTTGACGGTTCACTTCGGCTGGCGCCAGGCTCTCGCAATCTTCGGATGGGCCAGCATGGCCATTCTGCTGGCTTGTGCGGCTCTGCTGTCGCGCCCGCCGGTGCTGCGCGCCAAAGACACCGCCAACGTTTCCGGCATGATACGCACCCGCACCTTCGCCCTGTTATATGTGGGCCTGACGTTTAGCGGCATTTCCATCTATAGCGCGTTCGTGTTCCTGCCGGCCTTCGCCACGGACCTGGGGGCCAGCCACGTTGCCGGCGCGGCGCTGATCGGTTACGTGGGAGCGGCCAGCGTGGTGGGACGGCTGGGGCTGAACGCACTGGCGCCGCGGTTCGGGCTGCTCACGGTGTACAAAGCGAGCTACTGGATCTTGCTGGGCGGTTGCGTGATTTGGTTCACAGGGCAGACCTATGCGGCGCTCGTCGCGTTTGCCGTTGTAATGGGAGTGGGCTACGGAGGCATTGCCGCCATGACGCCGGCTGTTGCGGCTGCGCGGTTCGGCATCGAGGGACTGGGGGAGTTGCTGGGGTTCCTGTTTACGGCCTTCGGCGTCTCGTGCCTGCTGGGACCTCCGCTGGGCGGCGTGCTGGTGGACAGCACGCACGACTACAAGTGGCCGGCCATCATCGCAGCCGTAAGCGCCGTGATTGCGCTTGCCGCCATGTTGCTGCTGCGCCCGGGAGAGTGCGGGGTGGAACCGGAAGCCGAGGCCGCGACGGCGGACTAAACCTCCGCATTGGCGCGTTGCCTTCTATATCCGGGATCAGCGATCTGGTGCCCGGTATGCGCCACGAGCCAATACACAACTCCGACGAGCAATAACAGCACCGGAACCAACGCCCACGGGAGGCGCGGGCGAGCGCCGAATGTCGAGCCAACGGCAAGATCTGCTGGAGCAGGAACGGCGGCCGTGGCTGTGGCGCTCGCGGCTTCGACGCGCACGCGAACCTGCGTACCCGGCAGGTCATTCCTGCACCCACCGGGCATCGTATGCGCTGATTTCATGCTGACGCTTTTACTGCGCCGGTTTGGCCTCCGGCTTCTTCGCCGAGGCCGGAGCTGCCGGCTTGGGCTTCCAGAATGATGGATCGGTTTTCACCCACTCATCAGCGACGTAGCTGAGCTTCGGATTGAAGGCGAACAGGTTGGTCTGGTTCTCTTGCAAGCAGGAGGCGGAAAGCTCAGCCAGCTTCTTCATGCCGTCGGCGCCCAGTTCGGCCTCGAATTTCTTTCCGTCAGCGATTTCGGCGTCCACCTCCGCCAGCGATTTGAACGGGGCAAGCACGATATACACGCCCCCGTTTTCGGCGCCGTACATGGAAGAATAGGTGGCCCAGCGAGCGTTCTGACTCACCTTGGTGTAGGCGTCGAGGTAGATCTTCACCAGGTCATCCCACTCCTTCTCATGTCCCGGGCGAACCACGAAGCGGGAGATTTCGAAGTAACGGTACTGCGCGATGTTGACGTTGGCGCGCAGGCTGTAGTCCTCGCGATAGGTGAGCACGCTGCCGTCGGCCGAGCTGAGCAGTTCGCCGTCGGCGACCGCCGCCTTGTCCAGTGCCGCCGACAAGGTGGCGTTCTTCTCGACGGCCTTATTGTCTTTCTCCCACGCCTCGAAGGAATCGTACCCGGTAAAGAAGAGACTGCGCGGTTTCCCGGACATGGAATCCATGCCGAGATAGTGGGTCGGCCACTTGGCGGCCGTCATGGCCTGCACAAACGCACTTTCTGTTTTTTGGTGAGGAGCGCCCGACTTGCCCGGCTTGACGAATTCGCGAAAGACCACCAGCACCTTGGGTGGGGGCATTACGCCGTCCGGGCTGGCCTGTGCCGCTGCCGTTACGGCGGCGCCCGTGAGCAGAGTGTACATTAACCACAAACCGACGTACCGTTTCATGTCCTGTTGCCTCCTGAGCTTGAGCGATTGATTGAGCTAGCGAAAATGCCCGTCCGACAATATGAGTGCGGTCCAGCGCCTCCGCGCACGACAGTGTCACACGCTTCGCGCGAACCAGGCACTACCACAGAGTCAATCGATGTGCTGACCGCCGAAAAATTGGGAGAGCAGCCTCCCGCAAAGACAAGGAAGCCCGCGGACTTGGGACAGTTTATCTGGTTCTCGGTGGCCGTCAAGAGAATAAGTGCCATCCGCTGTGCGCGGTTCGCGCAAGACCACTAAGGTCCACAGAGCTTGCTGCACTTGCGCGCCATACCTGGCCCAATGAAAGGGCCATTTAATTACTAAAGAGGTGCTTGGGATTTTTCTGGCAGGAGCTAATAGTTTTGCCAGTTAACCCGCGATCCGGAAGTGGCTACCATCAATGCAAGCCTCGAGTGGAGGCGGCCCAGCAGCGACAACAATGCCTTCACCATGGAATTCGGCGGCGGGCTGGACTTTGCCCTCACTCCGCCCACCCACGCACGACCGGTGGAAGTAGACTATCTCTACCCCCGCTTCGGCCTGAAGGGCACAAGCTATGCCGGAGCGCAGAACAACTTCAGATATTTCGCCGGAGTTAACTTCACCTTCGGCGGAAAATAGACCCTCCCTCGCCCAAGTACCTCGATGGGGCTGGCACCTTTCTCACAAGGCGCCGGTTTTTTCTTTGCGTTCCACCACCCTAGTGGCGTGTCGGTAGCGAAAACCGTTGTACAATCGATTCCGTTTTCGCAGTCAATGTCATGCGGAGCATTCAGTTGCTCTGCGAAGTCAACATCGCGCGGAACCCGCATTGGGCGCGGAAGTCAGAGCCTCACACCCTCTCATTCCAGCCAATCGATCCGGCAAGACGCAGCAGAATACCCATACCCTTCTGGAGGTTGTCATGTCCTCTGCCCCTAGTGATCGCGTCACGAACAACGGATTGACAGTATCAGCCTATGCCGGCGATGGTGACGTGCTGCTGGCCTTCAGTCTCGACGATAGCTTACTTAAGCAAAACCAACTGGCGGGCTTCGCCATCCAGTACACCCCACCCAACGGCCAGCCGACCTACCTGATGAACCGGCTGAGCTTCAGCCAGCCGGTTCATTCCGGCACGGACCCCCAGCAGCATCCCTGGACCTCGTCACAGGACGCCCCTTTTCAGAAGTTTCACTGGGTGCATTTCCCGCCCGATGTGGTACCGGGACAGTACAAGTACCACGTCACGGCGCGCTACTGCCAGGGAACCACCCTGGTGGATGGGCCGTCGGCGGAAATCTCCGTCGAACTAGCGCCGCAACAAACTGGCAACTTCGCCGTGGGACTGACGCGCGGCTACGTCAGTTCGCAGGCCTATGCAACAAAATTCAAGAACGCCCCCATCCGTCCCGACCCCAAGAGTCTCGACTACGACACCAAGCCCTTCCAGCCGCAGTATGAATGGCTGGGCTGGCACGCCCGCAAGCTGGTATTCGATCTGCTGACGGAGTGTGTTAACGACAAGTCCATCACCGTGGACATGTTCGCTTATGACTTTGATGAGTCGGACATCCTCAAGATGTGCGAAACCCTGGGCCCGCGGCTGCGAATATTTCTGGATAACGCTCCCCTTCACACAGGAAAGGCGCTGGAGGTGCAGGTACACGCTCGCCTGGTGAAGTCGGCGGGCGCCGCCAATGTCAAGCAGGGGCACTTCCAGCGCTTCGCCCACGACAAGATCATCATCCAGAAAAAGAATGGCAAGGCAGTCAAGGTGTTGACGGGGTCGGCCAACTTTTCGGTGCGCGGCCTCTATGTGCAGGCCAACAACATCCTCGTGTTCAACGATCCCAACGTCGCTGGCGCCTACGAGCAGATTTTCGAGTCGGTGTTCAACAACATGAGTGGTTACGTGAAATCGGACCTGGCGAAGAAGTGGTTCGAATTTCCCAGCCTGGGTGGAGGCATCCCGAATTTCAAGGTCAGCTTCGCGCCCCATCCCAAGCCGCCGATGTCCATGGAACTGGTGAACGAAGCCCTGATGAACGCGAAGTCTTCGGTGATGTTCGCCATCATGACCCTCGGCGGCGCCGGCAAGGTGATGCAGACCATCCAGAAGCTGCACCTCAGCGGCAAGGTGTTTTCCTACGGCATGACCCAGTCCGACGGCGGCTTCTCGCTCTACAAGCCCGGCCAGCCGGGAGAATTGGTGCCGTTCGCGGCACTGGTGAAGCAAGTGCCCCCGCCCTTCGACAAGGAATACACCGGCGGCGCGGGACAGGTGATCCACGACAAGTTCATCGTCATCGACTTCAACGGCGACAACCCCGTGGTGTTCACCGGTTCGTCGAACCTGGCCGACGGCGGCGAGTCCGCCAACGGCGACAACCTGCTGGCCATCTACGATCCGGCCGTGGCCCGCATCTTTGCCGCGGAAGCCATTCGCCTGGTGGACCACTACTACTTCCGCGCCGCGGTGAGCAAGGCCACCACGGTTTCGCCACTGCTGCTCAGCGCCTGCGGCGGCCAGCAAGACTGGTGGCAGCGCGATTACGATCCGCAGAACATGCGCAACGTGCAGCGCCTGCTCTTCGCCGACGGCCCCTCGGCCGTGACCACCATCCCGAGCGGCGTATCGGACGCCTCGGGCGGTACGACCGCGCCCGCGAAGGCAGCGAAGAAAGCGCCTGCCAAAGCCGCGAAGAAGGCGGCCAAGAAGGCGACGAAGAGCCCGGCGAAACCGAAGGCCAAGGCAGCCAGCAAATCGGTGCCGAAGAAGGCTGCAGCAAAGAAGCAAGCTGCTAAGACGACGGCGGCGAAGAAGACTGCTGCACCGAAGAAAGGGGCGAAGAAATCTGCGGCGAAGAAAACGAAACCTAGGACAGCCGCGAAGACGAAGCGTCCTGCCAAAAAGGCCGCCAAGAAAACCGCCAGAAAGGCGCGCCGTTAGCTGTAATGTCAGTCCGGACGTAACCCGCGTCCCAATTCGTCACCCACCTTGTCGTCCGCCACGGCGGACGACAAGGCTTGGGCGCCTCGCCGTAGTAGTCTTGTGAGTCGAGGGCTCCACGATTGTACCGTCGCGCCGGCCAAGAGGATGGCGCCCCGACCTCCTTGAATTCCGCCAGTCCAGCATCCCGCCCAAACTAGCAATTCTGAGCAGGCAGCTTTCCGTCCCCGGCGCCATTGTTTTCGGGCAGCCGGCGCGCCGCGTCTTCCGCATGTCACGTCCATCCGTGACTGCCGTCACATCATGACCGGAATTGCAGATGGTATTTTTCCCGCCACCTTCAGTGGAACGTTCGTTCGAAGGTGGCGACGGGAGGCCCGCAAGACCGCGAAGTCGTTGCCTTCGGCATTTCCTGCAGGGGACCCCGGGAGGAATCAATGAAGAAGCAGTCTGCGCTGGTATTGGTGTTCGCCCTCTTTATTTCCATCAACTGCGTTGCCGATGCCGGCGATGCCGCGGCGTTGTTTAAGTCCAAGTGCGCGATGTGCCACGGGCCCGATGGCACAGCCAGCACTCCGATGGCCAAAAACCTGGGCATCAAGAGCTACCAGTCGCCCGAGGTGCAGAAACAGTCGGATGCCGACCTTAAGAACACCATTGTCAACGGGAAAGGCAAGATGCCCTCCTACAAGAGCCTGACGCAGGAGCAGGTGCAAGGTTTGGTGAAGTACATACGCACACTGGGCAAGTAGGAGGAGGTACGAATGTCGTCGGGATCCGTGGCCGAAGCGGGAGAGATGCAAGACGGAAAGGTCCCGCGGCGGCACTTCGTGAACATTCTGCTGGGCACCGGGCTGCTGGCTTCCGCCGCCTCGTTCCTTTACCCCATCCTGAAATATCTCGTCCCGCCCAAGCTGCCGGACCTGGGCAGCAATACCGTATTGGCGGCGAAGGTCGCGGATCTCAAGCCCAACACGGCCAAGCTGTTTCGCTTCAGTACACGGCCCGGTTTGCTGATTGAGATCGCGGCAGGCGAATACCGCGCCATGTCGGCAACCTGTACCCACCTCGGCTGCACGGTGCAATATCGTCCCGACCTGCGCGAGATCTGGTGCGCCTGCCATAACGGCATGTACGACCTGAACGGCCGCAACATCTCGGGGCCTCCGCCACGTCCATTGGAAGCGTTCGACGTGCAGGTGCGAGGCGACGACATCTACGTGCGGCGCAAGCAGGAGGCCTGATGGCGAGCCTGGCTACCGGCATTCGCGGATGGTTGGACGAACGCTTTCACCTGGACGATCTCAAGGCACTGGCGCAGAAGAAGAAGGTCCCGCTGCATCGTTACTCATACTGGTACTTTCTCGGCGGCATGACGCTGTTTCTCTTCGGAGTTCAGGTGCTCACGGGGGCTCTTTTGTTGCTCTACTACCGGCCGGGCGCCGACGAAGCCTTCGAGAGCGTGCAGTTCATCATGACGCAGGTGCAATTCGGCTGGCTGATACGTTCCGTGCACTCCTGGTCGGCGAACCTGCTGGTCTTCATGGCGTTCGCGCACCTGTTCAGCGTGCTGTTCCTGAAGTCTTATCGCAAACCACGCGAGTTGACCTGGGTCACCGGCATCCTGCTGCTGTTTCTGATGCTGGGTTTCGGGTTCAGCGGCTACCTCTTGCCGTGGAACACACTTTCGTACTTCGCAACCAAAGTGGGTACGGACATACCGGCGCAGATACCGTTGATTGGCCACCCGATTCTCGTGTTCTTGCGGGGCGGCGAAGACATCACCGGCAGCACGTTGACGCGGATGTTCGGATTTCACGTCGCCATCTTGCCGGCCATCGCGACCTTTCTCATCGCCTTGCATGTCGGGCTGATTCAGTGGTTCGGTATGAGCTTGCCGCCTAGTGTCGAGGCGGAGTGGCACGTCGATCCTGGCAAGAAAAAGGAGATTCGCTTCTTCCCGAACTTCGCACTGCGTGAACTCATGGCGTGGTACGTAGCCCTGGGCTTGCTGGGAGCTCTGGCAGCGCTGTTCCCCTGGGGGCTTGGCGTGAAAGCTGACCCATTTGCGCCGGCGCCTGCAGGCATCAAGCCGGAGTGGTACTTCCTCTTCATGTTTCAGACCCTCAAGCTGATTCCCGCCAAGCTGCTCGGCATGGATGGCGAGATGCTCGGCATTTTGGCCTTTGGTCTGGTCGGAGCGGCGGCTTTGCTCGTGCCCTTCCTTGACCGGGACAAGCCGTTCAGGACGCGGCGCTGGATCACCGGGTTCGCCTGCGTTTTTCTCGGTTACATGGCCGCCATGACTGTGTATGGCTGGGTGGCAAAGTGAGACGGCATGAATAACCATCGCACAGTGACGGTAGTCGTTGGCTCGATCGCGATGCTGCTGACGGTCACCGCCTGCGGCGCGCCGGTGGCCGCAGCGCAGACTAAGAACTCCTGCCTCGACTGCCATTCCAGTCTGCCTGAGCCGCTGGGGGTCAGCGTCGAAATCTTCAGCCAGAATATCCACGCCCAGAAGGGACTGACCTGCGTCGCCTGTCATGGCGGCGACGCGACCAGCGATGATCCCGAGAAAGCCATGAGCCGCGCCGCCGGCTGGAAAGGCAAGATCGAGCGCAAGCAGGTTCCCGAGCTGTGCGCGTCGTGTCACTCCAATGCCGATCTGATGAAGAAATACAATCCCAGCCTGCGCGTGGACCAGTTTCAGGAATACAAAACCAGCGTTCACGGGCAGCTTTGGGCCAAGGGAGACAACAAGGTCGCGGTCTGCACCGACTGTCATGGCGTCCACGACCTGCGTGCTCCGTCCGACCCGCGCTCCAGCGTGCATCCCACCAACATCGCCACTACCTGCGCGCATTGTCACGCGGATGCGGAATACATGAGGCCCTACGGCATCAAAACCGACCAGTTCGCCAATTACGAAAAGAGCGTGCACCACGAAGCGATGGTGGTGCGGGGCGACCTGAGCGCGCCCACCTGCACCACCTGCCATGGCAATCACGGAGCCGCTCCACCGGGCGTGGCCAGCGTAACCAACGTATGCTCGAACTGCCACGTCTTTCAGGCGCAGCTCTTCGACACCAGCCCTCACAAAGCGGCTTTTTCGGCGGCGGGACTGCCGGGCTGCGTAACCTGCCACAGCAATCACGACATCAGGCATCCCACTGACGAGATGATCGGCATGGGCCAGAAAGCGGTGTGCATGCAGTGTCACTTGGACGGCGATGCCGGAGCCAAGCAGGCTGTGGCGATGAGTGATCAGCTCACCAACCTGGCGTCGGCCATTGCCGCGTCGGAGGAACTCCTGAATCACGCCCAGCGGCAGGGCATGGAAGTCAGCCAGGCGATGCAGCAGCAGGAGCAGGCCCGCGACGCCTTGCTGAAAGCGCGGGTTGCCGTGCATGCCTTCAACGATAGTCAGTTGAAGCGTGATACCGACGCCGGATTGGTAATCGCACGGCAGACCCACATCGCCGGCGAAAAAGCGATGGAGGAGTGGCGCTTTCGCAGAGTCGGGCTGGGCGTGTCAGTCTTCGCCATCGCACTGGCCGTGCTGGGACTAGGGCTGTACATCAAGAACCTGGAGCAGAAGTAAGAGCCCGCATTTGGCGATTCACGTTGAAGTGGCCGCCGCCTCGGCGGTAAGGAGGCCCATATGGCAATGCTGAGTGGCCGCAAACAGCTCTTCTTTTGGATTGCCGCCGCGTTGCTGGCGGTGGCCGTGGTGGTCGCGATCTACCTGCAGGTTCGCCGTCCTCAGGAAGTGCGGAGCGCTCTATACCTAAACGGCAATCCGGAACAAGGTGCCGCCTTGTTCTATGGTGACAAACAGTGCGGCATCTGCCATTCAGTCAACGGCTCGGGCGGCCGGATTGCTCCGGACCTGACGGGAACACACCCCGCTGCTCCCGCCATGGGCTGGTTGGTGACCGTCGTGTGGAACCACGGGCCAGGAATGTGGCGGCGCATCCGGCAGAAGACCCAGCCGTACCCGCAGTTGAGCTCGCAGGACATGGCCAACATCCTCGCGTTCCTTTACCAGGCGAGCAATACCGACCGTCCGGGTAACGCGAGCGCGGGAGAACACGTATTCAACCAGATGGGTTGCAGCCAGTGCCACTCTGTGAGAGGCGTGGGCGGCAAGAAAGCGCCCGATCTGGCGGCGGTGGCCGCAGACGGCGACACCGACGCATGGGCCCGAGCCATGCTGAACCACGCCGGCTCGATGGTCGGCCCCATCACCAGCACCATCGGAGAGTGGCCGCAATTCTCCGGCAACCAGATGAACGACCTGATTGCCTATGTGAGCACTGGCGCTCCCCGCACGGCGAATAAACCTCAGCAAGCCATCGGCAATGCCGAGCGCGGCTGGGTTGTCTTTCAGGGCCGCTGCATGCAGTGCCATGCGGTACGCGGACAGGGCGGCGCCATCGGTCCCGAGCTGGGCCCGGACCACGACATCCCCCTCAGCACCGCGCAATTCGCCAGCGTGATGTGGAACCACGCCCCCGCCATGCTGCGGCAAGGCTCGGCGAGCGGCCTCGCGCCCACGCAGCTCGAGGGCACCGACATGGCCGACCTGTTGGCGATGCTGGCCAGCCTGCGCTACTACGAACCCACCGGATCTCCGCTAGTGGGTCAGCGCGTGTTTGGCGAGCGCGGCTGCGCCATCTGTCACGGCACCAAGGCCGAAGGCACCAAGCTGGGTCCGCCCTTGAAGGCCGGCGCCGAAGCCTATACCGCGGTTTCGTTCACCGCTGCGCTGTGGCGCCACGGGCCGGGCATGGCCAAGAGCGCCGAGCAGTCCGGCGTCCCCTGGCCCACGCTGCAGCCCAGGGACGTCGGCGAACTGGTGGCCTTCCTTAACGCACACTGACGCCCTTATCCGAATGGTCGACCAAAGTAGCTCAGCACCCATAGTGCAATGAGGTAAACGCTCAGCAGCGACTGAAAGCCGGAGACTGTCCGCGCCCAGCCAACAGCTTTGAGGTCGTATTCGCGCTTCGTCAGCAGACGCAGCCAGCGTCCAAAGTTGATATCGCGAAAGCCGATGTTGAACGCTGACATTAGGCTGAAGAACATGGCTGCGCGCAGCACACGCTATTCGCGGCACAGCAACAGAAAGGGCTTTTTCCACGATTTCGCTGGCGGGATAGCCTCGGGACGAATCTGAATACCTTGCGTGTTCGTCCGCCCTCGCCAGGTACGAGTGCCGACGAAATAGATCCCCGAAGTCCCCGGCAAGTGCATGAGTACCGCATAAATGACGCCGAAGAACAACCATAGCCACAGTACAATCCGCAGCGGGCGCCCCGGGCTGAAGCCGTACTCGCAGGTCAGGTCGAACGCCAGCCACTTGAACCAGCGCTCAGTGGCCACCGGCGCCAGCTCGGCCTGGCGGCGGTTAAGCGCGCAGGAGATGGCCCGCTCTTGTTCACGATAACCCGCGTCTTGGAATTTCTTACGAAGCTGGGTGAGCGGGTCGGGCCATTGGCAGTATGTCAACAGCTCCAAGCTGTGCGCATAGGCAATGTGCATCAGCGGCAGTTCAACGGGTTCGAAGGTGGCTCCGGAAAGTTGTGCGTCGCTCAGGTCTGCTCCGCTCAAGTCAGTGTTTACTAGGAACGCACCTACTAGGATCGCGCCTTTCAACTCCGCGTTTTCCAGGTTCGAACCGATGAGGCGCGCGCCGCTTAGGTCCGCCTGCGCGCCCGACTTATGGTTGGAATCAACCCAGAGTTTGTTCTGTTGGAGGACCGTGTCGAGTTCGGCCCGCGACCTCAGCATGCAGTTGCCGTCGCTCCAATAACCCTCCTTCTGTTGCTGCTCGGATAGGCTGGGCGGCGAACATTTGCTTGATGTCGTATCGAATGGACATTGGCCGAATGCCGCCAGAGTGGAGCAAAGGCAGAGGGCGGGCTCGATCAACAAAGAGGTGGCGGCGCGTACTCTCATCTTCTTTCTCGCGGGAGAGAGTCTCTGCCCAATTTGTAAGTATAGTCGCACTGCTGCACGGCCGAGCGATCGGCTACTCACGGCAGCTGGCCCGGCCGATTGTTGCCCGCAAACCCCCTGTGCTAGCATCATTAGTTTGTATTGGTTGTTCCTGCATCACCATGCGCAGGCCGGCATGGTGCCCCGCCAATCGGGATCTCCGCAGCACGGCGAAGCCGCCCGCGGGTGACCAGTTTGCCTCATCGGCAGCCTCGGGGAGTACGGGCACAGTGCTGTACGTGCCGCCGGGGAAGAGCGCCTCTGAGACACAGCGGAGACCCGGCCTGGCGGTGGCTGCAGCTCTCATCTCTCCAAGGAGTCCTACGTGAAGACGTACGAAGGCGCTAACATCCGCAACGTCGCCCTGGTCGGGCACTCCCACTCCGGCAAGACCTCTCTCGCCTCCGCCATGCTCTCCACTGCTGGCGCCACGCAGCGCCTCTTGCGCGTGGACGAAGGCAACACCGTTACCGACTACGACGAGGAGGAAGTCTCGCGCGGGATGTCGATTGCGGCGGCGACCGCCGTGATCGAGTGGGGCAAAACCAAGGTCAATCTCATCGACACGCCCGGTTTCAACATGTTCATCCATGAAGCCGAGATGGCTCTGCCTGCGGTGGACAGCGCAATCGTCGTTGTGGACGCGGTGAGCGGCGTCGAGGTCGTCACCGAGCGCATCTGGCACTACGCCGATAGGTTCGCCCTGCCCCGCGCCGTTGTCTGCACCCGCATGGACCGCGAGCGCGCCGACTTCACTCGCGTGATGGAGTCTCTGACCTCGGCCTTCGGGCGCACCGTGGTTCCGGTGCAGTTGCCCATTGGCGCGGAGAAAAGCTTCGCCGGCGTGGTGGATTTGGTGAAGATGCAGGCCTACACCTACGAGATGGGCGGAAACGGCAAGGCGAAGATCGGCCCGATCCCCGTCAACATGGAAGAAGAAGCCAAGGCCGCGCACGAGCGTCTGGTCGAGCTGGTGGCCGAAGGCGACGACAAGCTGATGGAGGAGTTCTTCGAGAGCGGCACCATCGGTGAGGAGCACATCATCGCCGGCCTACACAACGCTATCCGTGAAGACAAGATTTTCCCCGTGCTGTTCGCCTCCGGACTCGGAAATATGGGCACCGACGAAGTGCTCGACTTCATCGTCGATTACCTGCCGACCGCCGTCGAGCGCGCCACGGTGAAGGCCGCTGCCGTGGGCGATGCCGAACCCGCGGTGCGCAAGGTGAGCGACGCCGAACCGGTTTCGATCTATGTCTTTAAGACCATCAGCGACCCCTTCGCCGGACGCATCTCGTTCTTCAAGGTGTTTTCGGGAGTGCTGAAGAACGACGCCACGCTGCAGAATTACACCCGCAGCACCGCCGAGAAGTTCGCGCACCTCTCGGCCATGCAGGGCAAGACGGCGCTTCCCGTGACCGAGTTGCACGCTGGCGACATCGGCGCCGTCGCCAAGCTGAAAGACACGCTCACCGGCGACACGCTGGGCGACAAGGCCGCCCCGATTCAGTATCCACAGATCACCTTTGCCGAGCCGGCCATCACCTTCGCCATCGAGCCCAAGACGCGCGCCGATGAAGACAAGCTCAGCAACGGCATCCACAAGCTGATGGAAGAAGATGCCATGCTGCGCTTCTTCCGCGATCCCCAGACCAAGGAATTCCTGATCGCAGGCACCGGCCAGCAGCACATCGAAGTCGTGGTGTCGAAGCTCAAGAACCGCTACCACACCGAGGTCAACCTCAAGGCGCCGAAGGTTCCTTACCGCGAAACCATTCGCGGGCGCGCCGATGTACAGGGCCGGCACAAGAAGCAGTCCGGCGGACACGGCCAGTTCGGCGACTGCAAAATCAAGATGGAACCGTTGCAGCGCGGCGGACACTTTGAATTCGTCAACGAGATTTTCGGCGGCGCGATTCCCAAAAACTATATCCCGGCGGTCGAGAAGGGCATCGTGGAAGCGGCGGAACGCGGCTTCCTCGCGGGCTATCCGGTGGTGGACTTCAAGGTGGTGCTCTACGACGGTTCGTATCACGACGTGGACTCGAACGAGTTGTCCTTCAAGACGGCAGGTCGCATCGCCTTCAAGAAGGCGATGGAGCAGGCCAAGCCGGCCCTGCTGGAGCCCATCATGAACGTCGAGATCACCATTCCCGACGAGTTCGCGGGCGCCATCATGGGCGACCTCAACAGCCGCCGCGGACGCATCCAGGGCATGGACAATAAGGCGGGCAAGACCATCGTGAAGGCCGAAGTTCCCATGGCCGAGATGCTCAGCTACGGCACCGACCTGACCTCGATGACGCAGGGCCGCGGCAGCTTTTCCATGGAAATGGACCACTACGACTTCGTTCCCGCGGCGAACCAGGAGAAGATCATCGCCGCCGCCAAGGCCGAGCGCGGCGAGGTGGTGGAAGAAGAAGAATAGATTCGTTGGTCTGCAGAAAAGCCCGGCGCAAAGCCGGGCTTTTTCGTTGGTCGCGTGTTCTCTAGTGCACCATCTCCATTCGCAGCAACACCACACCGTGCGGCGGGATGGTGAATGATGAGTTGGATTGCGACTTCACGTCGAGGCCGCTCCAAACTTCCTTGAAGACGAAATTGCTTCCAATCCCCAGATCCGCCCACGGAATCGTCACTGACGTGGGAGCATTCGCTCGGTTAACCACGGCAATCGCCGCGCCGCCACCACTCAGCTCTCTCTTCCAGTAGTCCACATCGCCACGTTTGAATGCAAGTTGCCCCTGTTTGCCGAGAGGATCCTGATCGACGGCGATGACTTCTTTGTTGAGCAGGATCGACTTCGTGTCGTCGGTCATTTTGCGCACGTCGTTGCCCGCCAGCAGCGGCGCGGCGAACATGGCCCACAGGCTCATGTGGGTGCGGTACTCGTCGGTGGTCATGCCGCCATTGCCGATCTCCAGCATGTCGGGATCGTTCCAGTGGCCGGGCCCGGCGAACTTCGCTATCGCGGATTGCGTATCCGCAATCTCCATCATGCGCTTGTAGGTGTCGTTGATGTCGCCAGTGGTGCGCCAAAGGTTGCCGCCAACCTTGTCGCCCCAGGTCCACACGTTGTCGCGGCCGTACTGGCAAAGGCTGTACACGATGGGACGCTTGGTGGCGCGCAGCGCGTCGCCCATCTTCTGGTACACAGCTCGCATGGCCGAGTCAGGATAGAGGCGGCTGGCGCTGCACCAGTCGTACTTGAGGTAGTCCACGCCCCATGCGGCATAGGTTTTGGCGTCCTGCGCTTCGTGGCCGTAGCTGCCTTCGTAGCCCGCGCAGGTGTAGGGTCCGGGCGAGGAGTAGATGCCGAACTTCAGTCCCTTGGAGTGCACATAGTCGGCCAGCGCCTTCATGTCGGGAAACTTGTTGTTGCTGTGGATGACGCCCTTGGCATCGCGGTCGCCCTCCCAGGTGTCGTCGATGTTGAGGTAGATGTATCCGGCGTCGCGCATGCCGCTGGAGACCAGCGCATCGGCCATTCCGCGCACCGTCTTGTCGTCGATTTTCCCGGCGAAGAGGTTCCAACTGTTCCAGCCCATCGGAGGAGTCTTCGCCAAGCCGTTGGGCGCGAGATCCTTCACGGCAGGCGGGGCGATCACGTTGGCCACCACGAACGGGTCCGTCGTGGAGCGCACCGCGGTGAGTTCGTAAGGCATGATGTTCGGTTCGTGAACCTTGAAGCGCAGCTTGTCGCCGTCGAGAGTGCCCTCGCACGAGATGGTGTAGCCGTCGTCAGTCTTCGCCTTCAGCTCGAAGTGGTTTCCGTTGATCATGCCCTGGTGAATGGTGAGGTTGCCCCAAGCGCGTTCCCACTTGCCGGTCAGCTCATTGCCGCTCTGTCGAAGGACGAGGACCTGTCGATCGGTGTGGCCGTCAGGCGGTTTGACGGAGGAGGCCCAGATACCAGAGAGGTCAGTAGCGAACAAGAGTGGAGCAGAGAGACAGAGCGCGAGGAATGCGATGAGATGTCTCATGCGGAATACGATACCGCACGACGCTTGTGTCGAACTCGCACCTTTACATCTGGCTCGGAAGTGAACCCTACTGGTAAATCACCCGCCGGTCGCCCTTGACGATGCGCCCGATGGTGTACCCCTTCTCGCCGCAGCGGTCCAGGATGGTCTGCGCCTTCTGGAACTTCTTGGCCGGCACCACCAGGACCATGCCGATCCCCATGTTGAAGGTGCGCATCATATCGTCGTCAGGAACGTTGCCGATGGACTTCAGGTGCTGAAAGATGGGCGGCACCGGCCAGGAGTGGATTTCGACAATGGCGCTGGTGCCCTTGGGCAGCACGCGCGGCAGGTTTTCGGTGATACCTCCGCCGGTGATGTGGGCCATGGCGTTGACAGCCTCGGCGTCGAGCATGCGGCGAATGATGGGCCAGTAGCTCTTGTGAGTGCGCATCAACTCGGTACCCACCTTCCCCTTGATTTCACTGACATAGGAATCGGGCGTGTAGCGTGCAACTTCGAAGAACAGCTTACGGGCCAGCGAATAGCCGTTGGTGTGCAGCCCGGTAGAGGGCAGCCCAATCAGCACGTCTCCTGCCTGTACGTCCTTGCCGGTGATGATCTTCGGGCGGTCCACCACGCCGACGATGAATCCCGCCAGGTCGTACTCGCCGTCGGCGTAGAAGCCGGGCATCTCGGCGGTTTCGCCGCCGATCAGGGCACAGCCATTTTGCTTGCAGGCATCGGCGATGCCGCTCACAACCTTTTCGGCCACCTCGGGCTTGAGCTTGCCGGTGGCAAAGTAGTCCATGAAGAACATGGGCGCGGCGCCCTGCACGGCAACGTCATTGACGCAGTGGTTCACCAGGTCGGCGCCGACGGTGTGGTGCAAGTTCATGTCGAAGGCGATTTTCAGCTTGGTCCCGACGCCGTCCACGCTGGAAACCAGAACCGGATCCCGGTAGCGCTTTTTGTCGATGGCAAACAGGCCGCCAAAGCCGCCAATCTCGCTCAGCACGCCACGGTTGAACGTCTTGTGCGCCAGGTACTTGATGCGCTGCTTGGTGCGGCTGGCGCGTTCGATATCTACACCAGCGTCGGCGTAGGTGATAACCCGGTCTTCCGTGGTGTGCTGTGCCAAGGGTCGGAGTCCCATCCAGGAGGCGCGTTTGCGCAGGTTACGTGCAGGAAAGCACGATTGTACCATTGCCGTTCCGCCGCCGATGGGGTCGCGCCGTGTGAGCACGCTCACCTCTGAATGTGACTGCTTTCCCCGGCGTCGGCCCGAAAAAGACTAAACTGGTGTTTCATACCATTATTTGCGAGGACTTTCATGACGACCGCAGTACAAACCAGCAAGCCCTTTGCGAAGGCCGACCCTTCGTCTGACGTTTACCGCTCCGAAAGCCACCCGCTCGACTCGTTGTTCGCGCCGCGCAGCGTCGCCGTAATCGGCGCCACTGAGCGAACTGGAAGCGTGGGACGCTCCGTGTTGTGGAACCTGTTGAGCAATCCCTTCGGTGGGACCGTGTTCCCGGTCAACTCGAAGCGCCCAAGCGTTCTGGGAATCAAGGCGTACGCCAGTGTCTCGGAGCTGCCCGACAAGGTGGACCTGGTGGTGGTGACCACGCCGGCGGACACAGTTCCCGAGGTGCTGGCGGAGTCCGTGGCGGCAGGCATTCCGGCGGGCATCGTCATTTCAGCCGGCTTCAAGGAGTCCGGCGAGCCTGGCAAGGAACTGGAAGCGCGCATCTCGCAGATCATTCGCGGCAAGATGCGCCTCATCGGGCCCAATTGCCTCGGCGTGATGAACCCTATCCGAGGGCTGAATGCCACCTTTGCCCACAGTATTGCGAGACCAGGTAATGTGGCTTTCATCAGTCAGAGTGGCGCGTTGCTCACGGCGATTCTCGACTGGAGCTTGCGCGAAAACGTCGGCTTCAGCTCGTTCGTCTCCACCGGTTCGATGCTGGACGTGAATTGGGGAGACCTGATCGACTACTTCGGCAGCGATCCGCGCACCCACAGCATCGTCATCTACATGGAGTCGATCGGCGACGCCAGCGCCTTCATATCGGCGGCGCGCGAGGTATCGCTGACGAAGCCCATCATCGTCATTAAGGCGGGGCGCACGGCTGCAGCTGCCAAGGCGGCGGCCTCGCACACCGGGGCCCTGACCGGCAGCGACGAGGTGCTCGACGCCGCGTTTCGCCGCAGCGGCGTGCTGCGGGTGAACAGCATTTCCGACATCTTTTTCATGTCGGACGTGCTGGCCAAGCAGCCGCGCCCGCGCGGCAACCGGCTCTGCATTCTTACCAATGCAGGCGGCCCCGGCGTTCTGGCCACGGACGCCCTGGTCGCTGGCGGCGGAGCACTAGCCGATCTGCCGCCGCAAACCATGCAGGCCTTCGATGAAATCCTTCCGCCGCAATGGAGCCACAACAACCCGGTGGACATCCTCGGGGACGCCGAACCTGAGCGCTATGCCAAGTCGCTGGAGATCGCCGCCAAAGACCCGGCCATCGACGGCATGCTGGTCATCCTGACGCCCCAGGACATGACCAATCCCACCCAAATTGCTGAGAAGCTAAAGCCCTATGCCAAGGGATTCGGCAAGCCGGTGCTGGCGAGCTGGATGGGCGGCGCTGAGGTCGCCGCGGGCGAGCAAATTCTCAACCAGGCCGGAATTCCCACGTTTCAGTTCCCCGACAGTGCGGTGCGCGCCTTCAACTACATGTGGCGCTACTCGTACAACCTCAAGGGCCTGTACGAAACCCCGACGCTTCCTCATCACGCCGATGCCGAGTTGCAGCGCGGCAAGGCGGGCCGCATTCTGCGCGAAGTGCGCGAGCAGCGCCGCACCATCCTTACCGAATTCGAATCCAAGCAACTGCTGAAGGCGTACGGCATTCCCACGGTGGAGACACGGATCGCCGTAACCGACGACGAGGCGTTGCAGGCGGCACACGAGATCGGCTGTCCCGTGGTGCTGAAGCTGCACTCGTTGACCGTCACGCACAAGACTGATGTAGGCGGTGTATTGCTGAACCTGCGCGATGCGGATGCGGTGCGCAAGGGCTTCCACGCCATCAAGGAGTCGGTCACGCAAAAAGCAGGCGCGGAGCATTTTCAGGGTGTCACGGTGCAGCCCATGATCAAGCTCGAGGGATACGAACTCATCGTGGGCAGCAGCCTGGACTCGCAGTTTGGCCCGGTGATGCTGTTCGGCACCGGCGGACAACTAGTGGAGGTCTTCCGCGATCGCGCACTGGCACTGCCTCCCCTGAACTCTACGCTGGCGCGGCGGATGATGGAGCAGACAAAAATCTTCAAGGCGCTGCAGGGCGTGCGCGGACGCCCGCCAGTGGACATCTCGGCACTGGAAGAACTGCTGGTGCGCTTCAGCCAGTTGATCGTGGAGCAGCGCTGGATCAAAGAGATCGATATCAACCCGCTGCTTGCCTCCGCCGATCGTCTGCTGGCGCTGGATGCGCGCGTGGTCGTTCACGGGCCCGAGGTGACGGAAGACCAACTGCCTGAGTCGGCCATCCATCCCTATCCCGTTAAGCTGGTCTCGACCTGGAGGATGAAGGACGGCAATGATGTGGTGATTCGGCCCATTCGTCCGGAAGACGAGCCGCTGATGATTCCCTTCCACGAGAAGCTGTCGGAGCGCAGCGTGTACCTGCGCTACTTCCAGCCGCTGAAGCTGACGCAGCGCACCGCGCACGAGCGGCTGACGCGCATCTGCTTCATCGACTACAACCGTGAGATGGCGTTGGTGGCCGAGCGCAAGAACGAGGCCGGCGAACCGGAGTTGCTGGCCATCGGACGCCTGAGCAAGATCCACGGACGCGACGAAGCTGAACTGGCCGCCGTCGCCATCGATGCAGCCCAGCACAAGGGTTTAGGCACGGAGTTGTATCGCCGCCTAATCGAGGTGGCGCGCGAGGACAAACTGAAGCGGCTGATTTCAAATATGCTGCCCGAGAACCGCGAGATGCGGGCCTTGTGCACCAAGCTGGGCTTCAAAATGTTCGCGGACATGGAGGACAACATGATCCGGGCGGAACTGGACCTGTGAGCACAACTCATCATCTTCCGGCAGATGGCATCGCGAACCACCGCGGCGCCGTTTGCGTTCTGATGTGCAGGCACAGCGCAATTCGCGACGCTAGTCGTAGCGCAGCGCGATGACGGGATCGACTCGCATCGCGCGCCGTGCCGGGATGTAACACGCGCTCAACGCCACCGCCAGCAGCAGGACCGGGATGGCGAGAAATGTCAGTGGGTCAGTTGGGCTGACACCGTAAAGCATCTCCGTCATCAGGCGCGTGAGGGCGAGCGCGGCGACCATACCGGCGCCTATTCCCAGGGCCGCAAGCTTCATCCCATTTTGCAGCACCAGGCGTACGACATCCACTCGATCCGCGCCCAGGGCCATACGAATGCCGATCTCCTGCGTGCGCTGCGCAACCAGATACGAAATCACTCCGTAAACGCCGACACTCGACAGCAGCAGCGCAAGCCCCGCAAAGCTCCCGAGCAGTATCATCGAAAATCGGCGCTGGGCCAGCGACTCGGAAACAATTTGGTCCATCGTACGCACGCCGAAGATGACCTGCTCGCTGCTCATCTGCCGGCTCATCTGGCGAATCGAGTCGAACACCTGCGACGCGGAGAGGTTCCCATCCGTACGTAACAGCACCCGCGTGCCGGAAAAATTCCCGGCCATCATACTGTCCGGCATTTGCAGGCAATACAGGTAGAGCTGCGCGCGAAGCGGTCGGGCATCGTCCGAATCCAGGCCCCACTGCTTGACGTGCCCGACCACACCGACGATTTCCGCCGGGACGGACCACTCGTTCAGGTTGATACGTTTTCCCACGGGGTCCTGGTTGGGATAGAACTTGCGCGCAAACACGTCATCCACCACCACGACCTGGGGAGAGCGCTCACTGTCCTGCGATGTGAAGAAGCGGCCGCGCAGCAGCGGAATCTGCATGACCTTCAGGTAATCGGGTCCGACGATGTAGTCGATGGCCCAGTTCATGTCGCTCTCGCTCGCCGGCTTGGGCTGGCCGGCGGGCCAAAAGACCAGTTCGTCATCATCGTCCAGGGGAACTGCGCCCCAGGTTTGTGAGACAGCCAGCACCCCGGGGAGCGCTGCGATGCGGCCATCGAGATCGCGCAAGGTCGCACGAATGGCGTCGGGCTTCAAGTTGATCATCGCGGGGGGAAACGAAATCCCCAGGCTCACGACGTTCTGCGGGTTGAAGCCGGGATCGATGTTCCACAACCGCCCCAGGCTGCGCAGCAAGAGACCAGCGCCGATGAGCAAGACCAGCGCCAGCGCCATTTCGACCACGACAAAAGCATCTTGCGCGCGGTGACGGCTACTTCTTGCGCCGCGTCCGCCTTCTTTCAGCGTCTCCTGCAAGTTCGGCCGGGTGGCTCGCAGGGTTGGCGCCAGACCAAAGAGCACCCCGACGAGGAACGACACGACGATCGTAAATACCAGGACGCGTGCGTCGAGTCCAATCTCGGCAGCACGCGGCAATGCAGCCGGGAGCGCTGTCAGCGCTACGCGAGTTCCCCAGTGCGCCATCAGCAAGCCGAGAGCGCCTCCCGCCACAGCAAGCAGCACGCTCTCGGTCAGCATCTGCCGGATCAGGCGCCCCCGCCCGGCGCCCATGGCAATGCGAATGGCAAACTCACGGGCACGCCCCGTGGAGCGCGCCAGCAGCAGGTTCGCGACATTCACGCACGCAATCAGGAGCACAAATCCGACCGCGGCGAGGAGGACGAGAAGTATTGGACGGACGCGGCCCACCATTTGCGTCTTGAGCGGAACCAGCTTCGCTCCGATGCCCTTGTCGGCATCGGGATAGGCCTCAGCCAGGTTACGCGTGACCGTATCCATATCGGCCTGTGCCTGTTCAACGCTAATCCCGGGCTTCAGCCGGCCGATTCCGTGCATCCCCAGGCCCGCCGCGCGGTTCGGCAGGATAGGGTTATTCCACTGGCCGATGGGCACATAGAGATCGCGGTCGCGGAAGAGGTGGAAATTCGCGGGAATCACCCCCACGACGGTGTAGCTTCTGCCGTCCAGAGTGAGGCTTTTCCCGACGATGTCCGGAGTAGAGCCCAGCTTGCGCTTCCAGAAGCCTTCACTGACCAGCACCACCGGGGCGGCGCCGATCTCATCTTCGCCGGCGGCAAACGTGCGTCCGAGCAGCGGCTTCACGCCCAGGACGGTGAAGAAGTCCGACGAGATGAACTCATTGTCCACCTGCTCCGCCTCGCCCACCCCTGTAAGGCTTAGGGCATAGGGCCGCGAGACCGCGATCGCGGACAGGGTGTGATTGTCCTTCTGCCAATCGCGAAAGTTCGGATAGGAAATGGAGCCCCGGTCGAAATTCGGCTTGCTCTCGTGGATGGCCACCAACTGGTCGGGATGCGGGAATGGCAGGGGGTTCAGCAGGACGCCATTCACGACCGTAAAAAGAGCGGTGTTCGCGCCGATCCCGAGGGCGAGAGTCAGAATGGCGACCGCGGCAAATCCGCGCGACTTCGACAACTGCCGCAGCGCGTAGCGCAAGTCCTGCAGAAAGGTGCCCATGAGCTTGGGTGTCCGATAGTCCTGGGCAATGATCTGCAGTTGACGAACCGTAGCCTGGGAGCCAAAAGGGAGCGGCATGTCATTGTCTGGACTAGCTTACGCTGACGTAAGCGCCGAAGGCTTACTCCGGCGACTGTCCAGGAATCGAGGCGACCGTCCACCAGCGGACAAGCCCATGACGGGCTGCACGCATTCCCCGGCGGGAGTCCTCCGCCCCCGTCCCGGGAGACCCAACCCCCTTTCCGCTAAACCATCTTCCCCTTGCGCTCAGTACCCTGAGGATGCGATGTTATGATTCGGAGGCGGGCAGGAGTGTAATCCTGCGCGGAGGCTGCCAACGTGCGCCTCTCTGCGCCGAAGGGGCGAACGTTAAAAGGTGCCGAGCGAAAAACAGGTGAGGTGGTCACAACTTCGGGTCGGCCTGACCGTCATCTTCGCCAGCATTACGCTGGCCATCCTGATCTTTCTCATGACCGGCACAACCGGCCTGCTTACCAAAAAAATCTTGATCCGCGCCTACGTGGATAATGCCGGCGGCCTGCGCGTCGGCGCACCGGTGCGGTTGGAAGGCGTCGACATCGGCAACGTCACCCGCATCCGGGTAGTCTCGGACCCGCAACGCAAACTCGCCCCCGTCGAAATTATGATGAAAATCTCCACCAGGTACGCGGACACGATGCGGTCGGGCTGCGAAGTCCTGCTGTCAACTGCTGGGGTCCTGGGTGAGGTTTTTGTCGATCTGGATTGCCGCGAGGCCAAGGGCGGGCCGCTGGTGAATGGAGCCGAGTTGCCTACACGCGACGTGCCGCAATTGCAGGATGTGGTGCGCGCCAGCCAGGGCACTCTCCAGAATGTCGACACCCTGGTCAAGAGGATGGACAGCATCCTGTCATACGTCCAGAGCGGACAGGGCTCGATCGGCAAGGTCATCTATGATCCGTCGCTGTTCAATCGCGCCAATGACATGCTCGTCCAGTTGCAGAAAATTGTGGCGCAAGCAAATTCTACGAACGGAAGCATCGGCAAACTGCTCAACAGCGATGAGCTGTACAACAAGTTGAACAACGCGGTCGACAGCCTCAACAAGATCATTGACCAAATCAACTCCGGCCAAGGCACTGCGGGCAAGTTCATCAAGGACCCGGCACTCTATGACAACGCCAATCAAACCCTCGCCAAGGCCAATCAACTGATGACCGACATCAACGCCGGCAAGGGCACGCTTGGCAAGCTCGCCAAAGACGAGGCCTTGGCAAAGAAGCTGGACGACACCGTCACGCGGCTGAACGCAATTTTGGACCGCATCGACAAAGGTGAAGGAACTCTGGGCAAGCTGGCGGTGGATCCTTCGCTGTATAACAACGCCGACGCGACGATGGCCTCCACTCACGACCTTATCGAGGCCATCCGCAAAGACCCGAAGAAGTACCTGACGATTCACCTGAAGCTCTTCTGACGATCGCCCTGACGGCCGGACAATTGAGCTCCGACCAGCAATCCTGGCCCATGAGTACTGCCGGCGACGATCGAAGCATCGTTCACCGAACCATGCAACGAAACAATCGCTACAAGATTTGCGAACCCTCAACCAGATAGTCACCATCGATTTAGTTACCCTGCGACAGCGATAGTTCATTTCCCTGTTGCTACCACAAAAGTGCAAAGTAATGCGCACGCTACGTGGTTCCTTGAACGCATGGCATTGATTTTTCCATGGATACACTCCCCGGCGAATGGAGCGCTACTTGCTAAAAAGATTCAGTTGATGGGGTGTACCCTGCTTCGTCGTTGCACTATGATTTTGTGGCCGTCTGTCTAGGTCGAAGTTGATCGAGAGAACCCTGAATTTCCGTGGCGAACATCGATGGGATCCTCACTCGATCGAACTGTGGAACGATGAAGTTATCCTGAACTAGCAAGGCGTTCGAACTCCGGGTTGCACCCGCAAGCCTCAACATAAGCACGCACTTCGAAAGACTCAAGGAATGGAACGGCATTCCGGTGATGTCATGCGGACAACTGCCATGGGGTTCCTGAATCGGCGCAGATCTCATGGTCAACGAATTGGCACAGCAATGCGGGTGAATCCCCGCCGCCGAACTGGAGGAACCATGCATATGAAGAGAATCACTCTCTTGGTGGCTTTGGCCGCGATCTTCCTTGCGGCATTGCCCGCTGGTGCAAGTCTGACAGTCTTTCAGCAGTATGTCGGTGACTATGGCTACGCGCAGAGCGGTTGCGGTTCGGTGACTCAGTTTTGCACCATCAATATCGACCTCGCGGGCACGACCATGACCTCCTCGTCAACCATCACGGCCGCCTACCTGTACTCCGCCGAGTACAGCTTCATTGGGCCGTTCACCCCTGACGTGTCCCTGAACGGGACTAACCTGGGTGCGCCAACCGTGTTTGTACCGCAGAGTCCGAGTTGCTGCGGATTGGCTTCGGCACGTTGGGACGTCACCGGCCTGGTGCAGGCGCAGTGGAACGGCGGTGCGGGCAACCTAAACTTCAACATTAACGAGAATAGTGTGGACGACCCGCAGAACGCGGGCATCGACGGCGAAGCCTTGGTGATCGTTTACAATAACGGCGGTTCGACCGTGAATACCGTAGCCATTCTGGACGGTTATTCGACATCCGCCGGCGACAGTAGCTTCATCAACTTCTCCTCGCCGCTCAACGGCTTTGCCCAGATGTCGATTGCTGACAGCTTCAGTTGCTGCGGTCAGGCTTCCAGTATCACGGTGAACGGAACCACGATCACCGACTTCGCGGGTAACAACGACGACAGCCAGGACGCTTTCATTTCCAATGGAAATCTGATCACCTCTGGCGGCCCGGGAAGTCCCTATCCCGGATTCTCTCCCTGCCTGCCCGACTACGCGTCCGATCACGAGCGCTATGACCTGGTCGCTTGCGCCGGAGTAACCGGTGCGACGAACATTCGTGTCGATACTCTAAATCCGTCTGGCGATGACAACATCTTCGAGGAGACGTTCTGGGTCTCGGGCCAGGGAACTGTGACCACCACTCCGGAACCCGCTACGCTGGCGATGTTCGGCTCGGGTGTTCTGGGGTTGGCTGGTCTTCTGCGCCGCAAGTTTGACGTTTAGACGGAGGTGTGGCTGTCGTACTGCGCCGGGGCATTCGCTCCGGCCTTTTTTTGGCCTGTGCGGTCCTGCGTTGTGGTGTGTCTGCACTCAAGTTGGGTGCTCACCTCCCACGAATTTCCCTGTCGAAAGGGTTTGTAGTAGTGTGTTTGGTTGGAGATCGGCGGTCCTTCCGTCTCCTTCCGGGCGTTTCCAGCCCATCCTTCGTAAGGTCCAGCTCGCGCCGCCAGCGCACCGCCGGACGAAAAAATCATGATTCGAGGCCATCATTCCGATGCGTAGTCTCTCGGTTGTATTCGTTTTGTGTGCCGCAATCCATTGTTCAGCTCAGTCCAACCCATCCCCAGTTCCCAAACAGATTCCCAGTTTCGACCTGACCGCGATGGACAAAAGCATCGATCCCTGCGTGGACTTCTATCAGTACGCCTGCGGCAACTGGATGAAGAACAATCCCATCCCGCCCGACAAGTCACGCTGGGGCCGCTTTGACGAACTGGCGGAGCACAATCTCTACATCCTGCGCGACATTCTCGAACAGGCCCAGGCTCCCGGCCAGCACTCCGCCACCGAGAAGATAGTCGGCGAGTTCTACGGCTCCTGCATGGATGAGGCGACGATCGAGAAGAAGGGGACGGCTCCCCTGACTCCCGAGCTGGAACGCATCGACGCGGTGAAAACCAAGTCAGACGTGGTCAAGCAAGTCGCCACCATGCATCGGTCCGGCATACCGGCGATGTTTGCCTTTTACAGCCAGCCCGACATGCACGACTCCAGTGAGACCATCGCCTACCTCGACCAGGGCGGACTCACTTTGCCCGACCGCGACTACTATCTCAAAGACGATGCCAAGTCGGTGGAGACCCGCCAGAAGTATGTCGAGCATGTTCAGAAGATGTTCGAACTCGCGGGCGACAAGCCCGACGTCGCTGCGGCCGAAGCCAAGACCGTGCTGGCGGTTGAGACCGGCCTGGCCAAGGCTTCCATGGACCGCACCCAGCGCCGCGATCCCAGAACGCGCGACCACAAGATGACGGTGGCCGAAATCGCCGCCGCCGCTCCCAACTTCGACCTCACCGAATACTTCGCCGGCAACGGCTCCCCCAAGTTCACCACGCTAAACGTAGGCAACCCTGACTTCTTCAAGCAGGTCAGTAGCCAGATCGCCTCTGTGCCGGTCGCCGACTGGAAGACCTACCTGCGCTGGAAGACGATCGACAGCGCCGCTCCGCTGCTGACCAAGGCGTTTGTCGAGGAAGATTTCGTGTTCAACGGAAAGTACCTGTCGGGGCAGCAGGAGATAGCGCCGCGGTGGAAGCGCTGCGTCCGGGCCACCGACCAGCAGCTCGGCATGGCCTTAGGCCAGCTTTACGTGGACAAGACCTTCGGCCCCGCCGGCAAGGAACGCACTCTCAAGATGGTGCAGGCCATCGAGAAAGCCATGCACGACGACATCGGTCAGTTGACCTGGATGTCGGACACGACCAAGAAGCAGGCCTACGAAAAGCTGAATGCCATCGTGAACAACATCGGCTATCCCGACCAGTGGCGGGATTACAGCAGCGTGGACATCAAGACCGACGACTACGCCGGCAACACAGAGCGCGCTTCTGCGTTTGAAGTCAAGCGACGGTACAACAAGATCGACAAGCCCACCGACCGCAAGGACTGGAGCATGACTCCCCCGACAGTCAACGCCTACTATCGGCCGCCCCTGAACGACATCAACTTTCCCGCCGGCATCCTGCAGCCGCCGTTCTACGGGAAGACGATGGATGACGCGGTGAACTACGGCGGTATCGGCGTGGTGATTGGCCATGAGCTGACCCATGGCTTCGACGACCAGGGCCGCAAGTACGATGCGCAGGGCAACTTCCGCGACTGGTGGACGCCCGAGGATGCCAAGGCGTTCGAGCAGCGCGCCGATTGCACCGCCAACGAGTACTCCAACTTCGTCGCCGTCAAGGACGAGAAGGGTGAGGTAAAGCTCAACGGCAAGTTGACGCTCGGCGAAAACACCGCTGACAACGGCGGCCTCAAGCTGGCTTACATGGCGCTGATGGACATCATCGGCAACACTCCGGTGAAGCCCATCGACGGGTTCACGCCGCAACAGCGCTTCTTCCTGGCCTACGGCCAGATCTGGTGCCAGAACGTCACCGACCAGGAGGCGCGCAAGCGCGCACTCACCGATCCGCATTCTCCCGGGCAATGGCGCGTCAACGGCGCGGTACAGAACTCGGCCTCCTTCCAGGAAGCCTTCGGTTGCAAGGCCGGTCAGCCCATGGTGAGCGCCAACGCTTGCCGCGTGTGGTAAACCGCGTCGGGCGGAATCGCTGCGTTTCCGCCCGACACTGACGTAGGCTGTCCCGGATTGTTGTGTTACGGCCACAAACGCGAACTGCGGGATCCCCTCCCGCGTACTGAAAAAATGACGTACGGCAAAACATCCTGCTCTTCCATTCCAAGCGAGGTAATCATGAGACGTAGCCTGCTTATCGTCGGCCTTTTGCTGCTGGCCGCAACTTTCGCGCTGGCCCAAAACGCCAGTACCGGTTCCGCCAAGCCCGCAACCGTCGCCAGCTTTGACCTGACCGCCATCGATAAATCCATCGATCCCTGCACGGACTTCTATCAGTACGCCTGCGGCACCTGGATGAAGAACAACCCCATCCCGCCCGACCAGTCGAGCTGGGGCCGCTTCAACGAATTGCGCGAGCGCAATCAGACCATCCTGCGCGGAATTCTTGAGAAACAGTCGGCGGAGAACCCCGCCCGTAACGCCATCGACCAGAAAATCGGCGACTACTACTTCTCTTGCATGGACAAAGCCGCTATCGAGGCCAAGGGCACCGCACCCGTGAAGCCCTACATCGACCGCATCGACGCCATGAAAGAAAAGGCGGAGCTTCCCGCCGTGCTCGCAGGGCTGCACCGCGGTGGCGTCAACGCATTCTTTGAGTTCGGTTCCGAACCTGACTTCAAGGACTCGAAAGTCAATATCGCTGCCGCCGGACAGGGCGGGCTTTCGCTGCCCGACCGCGATTACTACTTCAAGACCGATGCCAAGTCGGTGGAGTTGCGCGAGAAACTCGAGAAGCACATCGCCAGGACCTTCGAACTGTACGGCGAGCCGCCGGCCAAGGCGGCCGCCGATGCCGAGACAGTAATGAAAGTGGAGACCGACCTGGCCAAGGTTTCGCTCGACCGCACCGAACAGCGCGACCCGACCAAGATCTACCACAAGATGAGTACCGCTGATCTGCAGAGGCTGACTCCGGACTTTGCCTGGAACCAGTACATCACCACCATTCAGCCTCCGTCATTCGACAGCCTGAATGTCGCCGTGCCCGACTTCGTCAAGGGCATGAACCAGGTCATTGCCGCCAACGACCTCGATACTGTGAAGACCTACCTGCGCTGGCATACCCTGCGTGGAGCCTCTCCCGTGCTTCCCAAGGCGTTTGTCGAGGAGGACTTCGATTTCTACGGCAAGACCCTGCGCGGCGCCAAGGAACTTCGTCCGCGCTGGAAGCGTTGCGTCCAGTACACCGACAGCGACTTGGGCGAGGCACTGGGCCAGGCGTACGTCGCCGAGGCCTTCCCCCCGGAGGCCAAAGCTCGCACCCTGAAGATGGTGCACGAGCTGGAAGCCGCCCTCAAGCAGGACATCACAGAACTGTCTTGGATGACGCCCGACACCAAAAAACAGGCGCTGGAGAAGTTATCGCGCATCGACGACAAGATCGGCTATCCCGACAAGTGGCGCGACTATAGTTCGCTGCAAATCGTGCGCGGTGACGCCATGGGGAATTCGGTGCGCGCCAACCAGTTTGAATTCAATCGCCAGCTCAAAAAGATCGGCAAGCCGGTGGACCGCAGCGAATGGGGGATGACTCCGCCGACCGTGAATGCCTACTACAATCCGCTGGAAAACAACATCAACTTCCCCGCCGGCATCCTGCAGCCGCCGTTCTACGACCAGCAGGCGGATGACGCCGTCAACTTCGGCGGCATTGGCATGGTCATCGGGCACGAGTTAACCCACGGCTTCGACGATGAAGGCAGCCAGTTCGACGCCGACGGCAATCTCAAGAACTGGTGGACCCCTAAAGACAAAGAGGAGTTCAACAAGCTGGAGCAGTGCTTCGTCGATGAGTACGACAGTTTCGTCGCCGTTGACGACGTTCACCTCAAGGGCAAGCTGACGCTGGGCGAGAATACCGCCGACAACGGCGGTCTACGGATCTCTCACATGGCGCTGCTCGACGTGCTGGGCACAACTCCCACCAAGGAAATCGACGGCTATACCCCGGAGCAGCGCTTCTTCATCAGCTTCGGGCAGATCTGGTGCCAGAACCAGACGCCTCAGACGGCACGGCTACAGGCGCTTTCGAACGAGCATTCCACCGGCAAGTACCGCGTAAACGGCACCGTGTCGAACATGTCGGCTTTTGCCAAGGCTTTCGGTTGCAAGCCCAACGCGCCGATGATCCGCAAGCCCGCCTGCCGCGTCTGGTAGCGCACGCCGCAGAAAGGCTTGTGCAAGGACTTTTGCTTGGACGGCTTTGTGTCCGGGCACGACTTCACAGACTGCTGAAGTAGCCATTTCCGCATTGCTTCGTATCACTCAGATCCGGCGTGAAACAGCGTTTTCAGAGTGTCAGGGGGCGAAGTTGGTTGATATTGCGCAGGATGTCGTCCGCCAGAGCCTGCAGCAGGGAGGACTCGCGCAATCGCAGTACGGGA
>Ga0335070_10000818_pt1 | contig 35648 bp, 23 predicted proteins | sample Lox_Sample_13_FD_206722 | JGI IMG/M metagenome (GOLD analysis project Ga0335070, IMG submission 206722) | Soil microbial communities from Loxahatchee National Wildlife Refuge, Florida, United States - Lox_Sample_1.3 | ecosystem: Environmental > Terrestrial > Soil > Wetlands | place: USA... | reverse complement strand
GTGTGCGCGTCGGCGAGCGCGTCGGGGTCTGCGAGGGGGTGCGGGTAGGCGTCTGGGTGAAGGTCGACGTGGGGGTGATCGTGGACGTCGGCGTGTAGGTGCGCGTAGAGGTGTTCGTCTGAGTGGGTGTAAAGGTCAACGTAAAGGTGTTGGTGGACGTGAGGGTGGAGGTAAGCGTGGTGGTCTTCGTGCTCGTCGAGGTGGAGGTGAGCGTGGGGGTCTTGGTGGGTGTCGAGGTAATGGTCGGCGTGTTGGTTTGGGTGTAAGTCTGTGTGGGGATTGGGGTGAGGGTGAGGGTGTTTGTGATGGTGCTCGTCGGTGTGCGGGTCGATCCGTAGGCAACCGGGGGCACCACCTGGGGAGGCGATGCACTCCCGGCGACAGGCGTCAGGAAACTATCGATCCAGGACGGCGGGGTGAGGATTTCGGGACGAAGGGGTTCGTAGGCCACGTCGCTTTGAGTGCCTTGAACGTTTGGGTTGATGTCCGAGCCCATGTCGGCGTTGACCTGCCAGCGGGGGATGATGCGGATGGCCGCCTGCCCCGAGCAGAAGGTAAAGAGCACGCCCAGCAGCAAGATCAAGAGGATGAGCCACCATTCGCGACGTTCGCGTTGATGGCTCTTCTCGCTGCGTTCGCCCTCGGGGACCGTCTTGGGGAGTTCAGCCTCGGGGGTGGGAGCGCGGCGCTCGCCTTCGGGGATTGGCTGGCGGCGTTCGCCTTCGACGATCATTTACTCCTTTTCCGTGCTTCCTTCAATGTTCGCTTCGATAGGCAGGCGGACGAAGAACTTGCTGCCGGGGCAGGTGGTCTCGTTGTAACCCGGGCTCTCGGCCCAGATGCGACCTTGATGGGCTTCGACGATGCCGCGGGCGATGGCCAGGCCGAGGCCGGGGCCGCCGCCCTTGAACTTGGTCTTGCCGGAGGAGTGCAGCATGACTTCGCCGGTCTGGAAGAACTTTTCGAAGATCAGTTCCTGGTGTTCGGCGGCCAGGCCGATGCCGGTGTCTTCGACCACGATTTCGAGTTGGGGGGATTTGTGGTCTTCTTCGACCTTGTGGCCGCGGATGGTGATGGTGCCGCCGTCGGGGGTGTACTTGATGGCGTTCATGATCAGGTGGTAGAAGAGTTTATAGATCAGGTCGGGATCGGCGCTGATGGCGGGCAGGCCGTTGAGCTCTTCGTATTTGAGGGACAGGTTGCGTTCCTGGAGGGCAGGCTTGAAGGTTTTCTCGACCTTCATGATGACCGTATTGACCAGGACGGTGTCGGGGACGAGCTTGAGGGAATTGGCTTCGATGCGGGTGACGTCGAGCATGCTGTTGACGATGTCGATCATGCGGTCGATGCCTTCGACGAGGCCCTTGGCCATGGGCTGGACGTCGGGCTTGTCCTGGGTCTTGGATTCGACCATTTGGGCGTAGGCCTTGGCGACGGTGAGGGGCGAGCGCAGTTCATGGGCGGAGACGTCGATGAAACGGTCTTTGGTGCGGTCCATCTGCTCGAGGATCTTGTAGGTTCGTTCCAGCTCGGCGTTGCGCTGCTGCAGGTTGGCCGTCATGTCGTCAAATGTGGAAGCGAGCGTCCCGATTTCGTCCTTGCTGTGGATGCCACTGCGCTGGTTCAAGTCCCCTTTGGCAATCTCCTGGGAGGTGCGCACCAGTTTGTAGAGGGGGTTGATGATCAGGCGGGAGACGAAATAGCCGATGAGCACCACGCCGAGCATGGCGGCGAGGAAGATGAAGACGTAGGTGTTGCGGCTGGCCGTCCCGGGTTGGATGACGTAGTTCATCGGCAGGACGACGGCGAACACGCCCAGGCGGTCATTGCCCACGCGCAGGGAGCCGCGTGCCAGGCTGTACCAGCGGTTGTCCACCGTGAAATTCTCGCCCTGGACGATCTCGTTCGACACCACGAGGCGGTTGTAGTCCTCGGCCGGGATGGAAAACGAGTTCAGGATCTGCAGGTCGAGGGTTTGGCCGCCCATGGTGGTGGCGATGGCCCCTCCACCCTGGCCGTAGATGATGACGTCTGCCAGCGAGACGCTCTTGAGATAGGGCAGGATTTTTTCCAGGGAGGTCCCGACCAGCACGACGCCGACGATCTGGTTGTCCAGCACCACGGGCAGGGAGGTATAGTAATAGTAACGGTTGTCGATCGGATTTTTCCCCAGCCCGCGTTGGGGCTGGGTGTTTGGATCGGTGCTGCTCAACAGGCGCTGCACGATGGGGAGGTCGACCGCGCCCGTCGGGGTGGGGACGTCCATGAGGCTGCCGTTGTTCACCTTGATCAGGTGGAGCAGCTCATCGCCTCGCATGTCCACCAGCACGACGTTTTCGACATCCTGCCCGCCTGCCAGGGGTTTGACCAGCGCTGCGACCTGCGCTCCGTCGCCTTGCTGGATGGCTTCGGCGACGCCGCGCGTGAAGGCGATCATGCGGGCGATTTCGACGTGCTTGATCTCCTGCCGGGCGACCCCATCCGATACCACCCGACCGCCTTCCAGCAATTGGTTGGTCAAACGCTCGCTGAGTGAATTGGCGACCAGGCGCGTGACGACATAGACCCCGGTCACGGCGACCAGGAGCGTTAAAAGTAGATATGGCAGAATCACCTTGAAGCGAATGCTCATGGCAGCTGTCTTCGTGAAAGAAGGAACGTCTTACTTTACATTATATTGAGAATCTGTATGAAGAATCCAAGCCTGACGCATTTGTCACAATGTTGTAATGATCGTGCAATCCGACGAAGGGCGATTCGCCCTGCATACAAACCCCCAAACCGCCTTGCCAGGCCGCGTGCCTAAAGTGCCTGGATTTGTTTCATCACTTTATTGAGCCTGGCTCGTTGTGACGGGGTCATTTCGGCACGCCGTACTTCCAGGATGGATAAGACCTCATCTTTGTTTTTCCTGTCCATTGCACGCAGCATGCTCTCCACGTGTGTGGGTACATCACGCGCTAAACAGTTTCTGAGCTGTTGCAGCAGGACGGGGAGGATGCGTGTCCGATACTTCTCATGGGCAGTCGAAACCTTGGCCAGCACCCGTGTTCCCCATACTTGGGTGATGACCGTACCGGTTTGCGTGACGCGAATGATCTCCTCAATCTGCGGCCAGATTTCATCCGCTCGCCGGTCGGCGATGGTTGCCAGACCGATCATGGCGCCCCACACCATGCGATTGTCCTTGCTTTTGAGCAGCTTCAGGAATTCTTCCACGAACTCGGCGATCAGGCCGGGGTCGAGGTAGCCGATCTCATAAAGGACTTTCAGGCAGTCGCTGCGAACGTTCTTGCTTCTGTTCTCCAGGTTTGCGGCGATTTCACGGATCCCGGTGATATTCTTCGTCTCGACCAGCTCCCTGGCCAGCAGTTGGTTGGGGACCTCGTCGCGGCGATTATGGTAGAAAGCTATTTTTTCTATCGAGGACATGCTGCCCTCCCTCTGCATGAAAAGGCGATTATTCGACCTGGGTGACGATGGTCCGCCTTGCTCCGGCCTGACGCAGGGCCTGGGCGACTTGCTCGTTCTTCTCTGGTTCGATCAATGCAATCATGTTCCCCCCACGGCCGGCACCGGAGAGCTTCGCCCCCTGCGCCCCGGCAGAAAGGGCAGCTTTGACCAACCGGTCTAACTCGGGGGACGAGACGGCCAGTTGCTGGAGCAAGGCATGGTTCTTCAGCATTAACGCGCCCAGGCCCGGACGGTCTCCGGTTTCGATGGCGTGGCGGGCGCGGCGGACGATCCTGGCGATCGCATCAAAGACCGTTTCCAGCCGCTCCGGTTCGGCCTCCCAGGCCTTGCGCACATCCTCCACGGCAACCCGGGTCGGACTGGACACACCCGTATCGGCGATGATCAGGGTGAACGGCAGGCCGACGTGGAAAGACTCGATGGGCTTGCTCTTCACGAAATAAACCGGCCGGGCATAGGTGATGACGGTGTTGTCCACGCCGGAGGGCGTGCCATGATGCAGCTTTTCGATCTCGTAGGCCAGCCGATTGACCTGCTCGTCGGAGAACGGCCGGCCGAGGTAGGCAGACAGCGCCCGCAAGACGGCGACCGAGACCGCTGCCCCCGAGCCAAGGCCCGAGGCGACCGGGATGGTGGACTGGATGTATACCGTGCAGGCCGGGGGATGGGAAATGTTCAGGGTGGTGAGGGTCGCAGTGACCACCGCAGCCAGGGGATGGTCCGGGGGAAGGCGGGAGAGCTCGGAGGACAGCTCGATGTTCGGGGCCTCGATCCAGATCCCGCGGCGCGAGTTCGCCGTCACCGTTGCCGTCGCCTGGACGTGGGTCACCGGGACGGCCAGCGCCGGGCGGCCATAGACGACGGCATGCTCGCCAAAAAGGATGATCTTACCGGGAGCGGAAGCGCTGGTCATAAGAGGGTGCGATCTATCCCCTGAGGATTCAAAAGGCCGGTTACCCGGTTCGACGGGCCCGCAGACGTGCTTACGTCAGGTAAAACACGATCAGCACGACGATCCCCCACAGAAGGATGCAAATCTGGAAGGGACGATCAGTAAGCAGGATCTCTTCGGGCTCGCCGCCGTATTGTTTGACCTGGATCAGGTAAAGGTAGCGGAAGATGGCGTATACAACGAAAGGGATGGTCAGCATCAGGTCCACCGGAGCCTGAGGTCGGAAAAAGGTGTACAGGCTGTAAGCCACAATGGTCGTCCCGGAGACGATGGTGATGTACTGGTCGAGCAGGGCCAGGGTGTATCCCTTCAGGACCTTGCGATGGTCCTCGGCTTCATCGCCCATCAGGGCCAGCTCGGCGCGGCGTTTGCCGAAGCCCAGGTAAAGCGCCAGCAGTGTCATCACAATGTATAGCCACGGAGAGAAGCGCTGCACTGGGATCAGCGTGGTCCCGGCGTGGACGCGCAGCACGAAACCGGCAGCCAGGATGAGCACGTCCAGAATGGGGACCTGCTTGAGCCACTTGGAGTAGGCCAGCATCATGGCGAAGTACAACAGCAGGACCAGGGCGAACTGCCAGGCCAGCAGGAAGCCGAGCACCAGGGTCAGCAGCGCGATCAGGATCCCGGCGGCCACGGCGGTCGGGATGGGCAGCTTCCCCGAGGCGATCGGACGGTTGCGCTTCTCCGGATGTTGGCGGTCGGCTTCCACGTCCAGCACGTCGTTGAAGATGTAAACCGCGCTGGAGATGAGACAAAAGAGGAGAAAACCAAAAAAGGTGCGCAGGGCGTCGTCCAGGATGAAGAGCTTCTCGTCGAAGACCAGCGCGGCGAAGATGAAAGCATTCTTGGTCCACTGACGTGGACGCATGGTTTTGATCAGGGCTCGGAGCATAGCCCTATTTTACAGGATATCTGCCCGCGGTGTTACAATCAATTTATGCCCAAAACCCGTCTGGACCTTCTCCTCGTCGAGCGCGGCCTGGCCGAAAGCCGGACGCTGGCGCAGCGCCTGGTGATGGCCGGACAGGTGCGAGTGGATGGGCAGCTGGTGCTCAAGCCCTCGACCCCCGTCCTGCCCGGGGCGCACCTGGACCTGGATGCCGGTCCGCGTTTCGTCTCGCGCGGCGGCGAAAAGCTGGAGGCCGCACTGACCGCTTTTCCCGTCCGGGTCGAAGGCCGGGTCTGTGCGGACGTGGGTGCCTCGACCGGCGGCTTCACGGACTGCCTGCTCCAGCACGGCGCGGCCAAGGTCTACGCCATCGACGTGGGCAAGGGCCTGCTGCACTGGAAGCTGCGCAGCGATCCACGCCTGGTGGTGATGGAGGAAACGAACGCCCGCTTCGTCGAGTCCCTGCCCGAGCCGGTTACTCTGGTGACGGTCGACGCCTCGTTCATTTCGTTGAAGATTCTGCTGCCGGTGGTGAAGGGGTGGTTTCCCTCACCCCTTCACCCCTCTCCCACGGGCAGAGGGGTCGGTGGTGAGGGGGAGATCATTGCCCTGATCAAGCCCCAGTTTGAAGCCGGGCGCCTCCAGTCGGCCAAGGGCGAGGGCGTGATCCGAGACCCGGCGGTCCACCGCCAGGTGCTGGAGGAGGTGCTGGCGTTCGCACAGTCCGAAGGCTACGCCGTGCGCGGCCTGATCCGCTCGCCGCTGCAGGGTCCGAAGGGCAACGTCGAGTTCCTGGCATGGCTGGCGGTTTCCCACGCCGCCTCCACCGGCCTGACCGCGGTGATCGAGCAGGTGCTTTCCTCCCCGCGAGGGAACCTTGAACACGATTGACCTTCGTGCCCTTCGTGGACAAAATCGGGTATACTTTCGGCGCTTATGACCTCCCAGATCCGCAATTTCTGCATCATTGCCCACGTCGACCACGGCAAATCCACCCTGGCCGACCGGTTGCTGCACCTGACCGGCACGGTCCCGGACCGGGACACCACCGAGCAGATCCTCGACTCGATGGACCTGGAGCGGGAAAAGGGTGTGACGATTAAAGCCTCCGCCGTGCGCATGAACTACGCCGCGCGGGACGGGCAGGCTTATGAGCTCAACCTGATCGACACCCCCGGGCACGTGGACTTCGGCTACGAGGTCAGTCGGGCGCTGAATGCCTGTGAGGGCGCCATCCTGGTGGTGGACTGCACCCAGGGCATCGAAGCCCAGACCCTGGCGAATCTCTATTCCGCCCTGGAGGCTGACCTGGTGATCGTCCCGGTGATCAACAAGATCGACCTGCCCTCGGCGCGCCCCGACGAGGTGGCCGAGGACGTTGCCAGCCTGCTGGGCGGCTCGCCGGCTGAGGTCATCCGCATCTCGGCCAAGGACGGCACGAACGTCGACCAGGTGCTGGAGGCCGTCGTGCGGAAGGTCCCGCCGCCCAGGGGGGACGTGACGCTGCCCCTGCGGGCATTGATCTTCGATTCGCACTACGACTCCTACAAGGGCGTCATCACCTACATCCGCGTCGTCGAAGGCCAGGTAAGCGCCGAGGAGTCCATCCGCATGATGTCCACCGGGGTGGAGGTCAAGCCGATCGAGGTGGGCATCTTCGCTCCGACGATGAAGCCGGTCTCCGGGCTGGTCGCCGGGGAGGTGGGCTACGTCGCCACTGGGTTGAAGACCGTCCACGACGCCCGGGTCGGTGACACGCTCACCACCGCCGCCCGGCCCGCAGCGCAGCCGCTGCCCGGCTACCGCCATCCCAAGGCGATGGTTTTCGCCGGGATCTACCCCTCCGAGGCCGAGGATTATCAGAACCTGCGCGAGGCCCTGGATAAGTTGCAGCTCAACGACGCCTCCCTGATCTTCGAGCCCGAGACCTCCCAGGCGTTGGGCTTTGGCTTCCGCGCCGGCTTCCTGGGCCTGTTCCACATGGAGATCATCCAGGAGCGGCTGGAGCGCGAGTATGACCTGAACATGGTCTTCACCGCTCCGACGGTCGCCTACGAGGTGCTGCTGCACGACGGCACGACAAAGATCGTTGACTCGCCCGCCGACCTGCCCGACGAGGGGCTGATCGACGAGATCCGCGAGCCGTGGATGAACATCGAGATCATCACCCCGACCGACTTCTATGGCCAGATCATGGACCTGGTTACCAAGCGGCGCGGCATTTACAAGAGCCAGGAGTACCCGGCGCCGCACCGCGTCCAGCTGAATTTCGAGATCCCCCTTTCGGAAATCATCGTCGACTTCTTCGACGAGCTCAAATCCCGCACGCGCGGCTATGCCTCGCTGGATTACCAGTTCCTCGAGTATCGCGCCGACCAGCTCGAGAAGCTGGAAATCCTGGTCAACGGCGAGCCAGTGGACGCCCTGGCAACCATTGTTCATAAGAAGGACGCCTTCCACAAGGGCCAGCGCTTCATTACCAAGCTCAAGGAACTCATCCCGCGCCAGCTGTTCGACGTGGCTATCCAGGCCGCGGCCGGCGGGCGGGTGATCAGCCGGGCGAACGTGAGGGCGACGCGCAAGGACGTGCTGGCCAAGTGCTACGGTGGTGACATCACCCGCAAAAAGAAGCTGCTCGAGAAGCAGAAGAAGGGCAAGAAGCGCCTGAAGATGATCGGCAACGTGGAGATCCCCCAGGAGGCCTTCATGGCGGTTTTGAGTCTGGAGGAGGAGTAAGGGCGGGGTCGCCCCGCCCGTACAGCATGAAGAATTTCTGGAAATCCACAAGCAGTTGGCTGCCGGGACTGGTCATCAGCCTGGTCGTCATCGTCGTCATCCTCAAGACCGTCGGATTGGACCGTTTGGTGCAAGCCTTCCAGGGTGCTGATTATCGTTACGTGCTGCTGGCCCTGGCGACTTCGTGGGTCTGGCTGGCGCTGCGCGGCCTGGTCTGGCGAACCTTGCTGCGGGACAAGGCCAGCTATAAACAGGTCTTCTTCACCCTGTGCGAAGGCTACCTGCTGAACAATTTCCTGCCGCTGCGCCTGGGGGAGCTCGGGAGGGCGTACTTGCTGGGGCGCAAGGCGGACCTTCCTTTCATGGAGGTCCTTTCCACCATCGTGGTCGAGCGCGTCATGGATGTGGCCTTCACGGTGGCGGTCCTGCTGCTCGCCATCCCGTTTGTAGTGGGGACCGCCAGTGCCCGAAAGATCGCCCTGGTCTTTGGCGCCCTGGTGGTCGTCGGGCTGGCAGTGCTCTACGTCCTGGCCCGCAACCGTGTGCGGGCGATGGGCTGGTTCGAGCGCCTGACCGCCCACTGGCCGAAGCTGCAGAAGCAGGGCGGGCGGTTCCTGGCGCCGCTCTTTACCGGCCTGGCAGTGCTAACGGACGGCTGGCTGTTCGCCCGCTTCCTATTCTGGATGACGTTGAACTGGGTTTTCGCCGTCGCCCAGTTCTACCTGATGGTGCTGGCGTTCTTTCCGCATGCCCCGTTCGTCTGGTCGATGTGGGGCCTGGGCGCGGCCGCCTTCGGCGGGGCCATCCCGTCCCTGCCGGGCGCCCTGGGAACTTACGAGGCTGCCCTGGGCGGAGCGCTGGCAATCGTCAGCAATGAGCCCGGCCCGTCGCTTGCGGTGGCCGTGCTGGCGCACTTCTTTAATTATGTTCTTACCGGCCTGTTCGGGGCGTATGCCTTCTCCACCGAAGGCGAGACCCTGATGGGTATCTACCGCCAGCTGCGCCGCAGGCAGGAGGAATCCCAGCCGCCGGCTGTTGAATGAGTTGAGCGGTTGAGCGGCGAGTGAAACGAGCGTATCGACCTTTATTCGCAAGAAGCGATTTCGAAATGGCGTGGATGTATATTCTCGAATGTTGCGATGGCTCATATTACGTCGGCTCCACCAAGGATTTGGAGCGCCGATTATTTGAACATCAGAAGGGTTTGGGCGCTAGATATACCGCCAGACGATTGCCCGTTAAACTGGTTTACGGGGAAGAATATGAGCGTGTCGATGATGCTTATTTCAGAGAAAAACAAGTGCAGGGATGGCGTCGTGCAAAACGAGAAGCGTTGATCAATGGCAATCCGGAACTTCTGCCAACACTGGCGAAGAAGATTTTCAATAAAATTAGTATTATCAAGGATACCCTGGTGGTTGAGTAGCGAGTGAAACGAGCGTATCGAAACCACCGGGAAACAAGAGCTATTTCGTTACATGTTGGTTTCGACACCTGCACTTGCAGCAGGTGCAAGTGTACGCCCCTCGGAGAGCACTCGGGGCTACTCAACCAACAGCGTACTTAAGGAGCCTATATGTCCCGCAATTACCTCATTACCGGCGGAGCCGGGTTTATCGGCTCGAACTACGTCCATCGTCTGCTGCAGCGCGGCGAGCAGGTGACCGTCTATGACAACCTCAGCCGTCTCGGTGCCCTGCGCAACCTGGCCTGGCTGGAAGAGAGCTTTGGGAAAGAGGCCTTCCGCCTGGAGGTGGGGGACGTGCGCGACGCCGAGCGGTTGGCAAACGCCGCCCGCGAGGCCGACGTGATCGCCCACCTGGCGGCGCAGGTGGCGGTGACCACCTCCGTGGTCCGGCCGCGCCAGGATTTCGAGATCAACGCCCTGGGCACTTTCAACGTGCTGGAGGCTGCCCGGCTCAACGAGCGCAAGCCCATCGTCCTCTACGCCTCGACCAACAAGGTCTACGGCGGCATGGAGAATGTGCAAGTGGTGGAGGAGGCCACCCGCTGGCGCTACGCCGACCTGCTGCTGGGCTGCCCGGAGACCCAGCCGCTGGATCTGCATTCCCCCTATGGGTGTTCCAAGGGCAGCGGCGACCAGTACGTGCACGACTACGCCCGCATCTACGACCTGCCGACCGTCGTCCTGCGCCAATCCTGCATCTACGGGCCCAGACAGTTCGGCGTGGAAGACCAGGGCTGGGTGGCATGGATGATCATCGCCGCCGTGACCGGACGGCAGATCACCATCTACGGCGACGGCAAGCAGATCCGCGACGTGCTCTACGTGGACGACCTGCTGGACGCCTACGACGCGGCGGTCGCGAAGATCGACCAGGTCAAAGGCCGGGTTTACAACCTGGGCGGCGGGCCGCAGAACACCCTGTCCATCTGGACCGAGTTCGGGCCCCGGCTGGAAAAACTGCTCGGGTCGAAGATCCCGGTGGCCCGCAGCGACTGGCGCCCAGGCGACCAGAAGGTCTTCGTGGCCGACATCCGCAAGGCCGGAGCCGAGCTGGGTTGGGCGCCCAAGGTCGGCGTGGAGGCGGGGATGGAGCGGCTGTTTGAGTGGGTCAAGAAAAACAAGCAGCTGTTCTAATTCAAATGCCATCCAATGAAGCCCCTGCCGGCGATCTGCTGCGCAGGGGCATTAATTTGACTGTAAGCTTCTGAGACAATGGGGTGGGATTATAATCGGTCAGTCATTGCCTATGTCCCACACCCACATCAACGACCTGACCTCGCAGACCATCCGCCGGCTGGCACTTTCCCTCGGCCTGACGGTGGTTTTTGTGCTCGTGGAGGCACTTGCCGGCCTGTACGCCAACTCCCTGGCCTTGCTGACCGACGCGGCGCACAACTTCACCGACGTGCTCGCCCTGGCGCTCACCTGGTGGGCGCTGCGCCTGACCGCCCAGCCGGCCAACCCCGGCAAAACCTACGGCTACCACCGCGCCGGCATCCTGGTCGCCCTGGTCAATTCGACCACCTTGGTGCTGATCTCCCTGGGGATTTTCTACGACGCCTACCGGCGCTTCCTCAATCCCCCGGCGGTGAAAGCCGACATCCTGATCGGGGTCGGGGCGGCGGCAGTGGTTGTCAACCTGGTCACCGCGTTGCTGGTGCGGCGCGGCAGTGAGCGTGACCTCAGCCTGCGCAGCGCCTTTCTGCACCTGATGGGGGATGTCATTTCCACTGTCGGTGCGGTCGTCGCCGGGATCGTCATCCGCTTCACCGGCCTGAACTGGATCGACCCGCTGGTCAGCGTGCTGATTGGTTTCCTTATATTATGGAATGCCTGGGGCATCCTGCACGAGTCGCTGGAAATCCTGATGGAAGCCAGCCCGGCCGACATCGAGATGGAAACCCTGTTGGGGGATGTTCGAGCGGTGTCGGGGGTGCGCGGCGTCCACGACCTGCACGTTTGGAGCATCACCCGCGGACTGCGTACGCTTTCCGCCCACCTGGTGACCGATGACATCTCCATCAGCTCGGGGGCGGCCATCCAGGCCGCGGTGAGCGCGATGCTGGCGCAGAAATATGGCATCAGTCACGCCACGCTGCAGCTCGAGTGCGAAGACTGCGTACCGGCGGACCTGTACTGCGATATCACGGTCACCAATCATTCTCACAAGGGTTAGACATGCGCATCCTGACCGTCCTGACCTATTACCGGCCGCACACCTCCGGCCTGACCATCTACGCCGAGCGCCTGGCGCGCGCCTTTGCCCGCCGCGGCCACCAGGTCACCGTGCTGACCACCCAGTACGACAAGTCCCTGCCGCTGGACGAGAGCATCGACGGAGTGCACGTCGTCCGCCTGCCGGTCGCCGTGCGCATCAGCAAGGGCGTGCTCGCTCCAAGCTTTGGCATCGTCTCGACCCGGCTCGTGGCGGCCCATGACGTGGTCCAGCTGCACCTGCCGCAGTTCGACGCCCCCGGGGTGGCCTTCCGCGCCCGCCTGTTCGGCCGGCCGGCGGTGCTGACCTATCACTGCGACCTGCTTTTGCCGCCCGGCCTGTTCAACCGCATCGTCAACCTGGTGGTGCAGTTCCAGAACAACATGGCCGCGCTGCTGTCAAACCACATCGTCACCTACACCCAGGACTACGCCGAAGCCTCCGCGTATTTGTCCCGCTACAAGCGCAAATTGACCGCCTTCCTGCCGCCGGTGGAGCTCCCTGCCGCGGCCCCCGGGTCGGTCGAGGCTTTTGCTGCCCAGCACAGGACCCGCGAGGGGCGGCCCGTGATCGGCATGGCGGCGCGTTTTGCAGCCGAGAAAGGTGTGGAGGTTTTACTGGACGCCCTCCCGGCGGTGCTGGAGAAATACCCGCATGCCCGGGTGCTGTTTGCCGGCCAGTACCAGAATGTGCTCGGCGAGCAGGCTTACTTCGAACGTCTGATGCCGCGCATCCGCCTCTACGAAGAAGCGGGGAACTGGGAATTCCTGGGCGTCCTGAACCCGGCCCAGATGGCGGCCTTCTACCCCAACCTGGACGTGCTGGTCGTCCCCTCGCTCAACTCGACCGAGGCGTTCGGGTTGGTGCAGGTCGAGGCAATGATGAACAACGTCCCGTGCGTGGCTTCGGCTCTGCCGGGGGTGCGCCAGCCGGTGAAGATGCACAAAATGGGAGAAGTCGTGTCGATCGGCGACTCGACCGCCCTGGCAGGGGCCCTGCTGAAAATTTATGCCCAACGGGGTGAGTACCGCTGCGACGGCGCCGCACTGGCCCGCCAGTACGACCCGGATAGCGTGGCGGCGGAGTACGAAAATCTGTTCGCGCGCTTGCTCAAAAGGGGGTAGAGGATCTGCCGGCCTGCCGGCTGGAAAGGCCCGGGAGCCGGGTGGTACAATTGGCGGGACGCCTGTCACGTGCCCAGGTGATTCGGCCCAGGACTTAGAGTTTCCTGTCATCGAGAGATCATCAGCGACCTTCAGCCACTGGATCAATGCCCATCCAAAAAAGCGCCGCTTCCAAAGATTACCTCTGGCTCAACCTGCGCGAGCTCCCGTACTTCCGTTCCTTGCTGCGTGCGGTTGAGGCGCAATTTTATCAGGGGCTGGATTTGCCCGCTCCCGTGCTCGACCTGGGTTGCGGCGACGGGCACTTTGCCGAAATGTGCTTCGACCGGCTGCTCGACGTGGGCCTCGATCCCTGGCACGGGCCCATCCAGGAGGCGGGCCGGCGCCAAGCCTACCGCCTTCTGATCGAGGCCGACGGCGGAGCCATGCCCTTCCCGGAAGCCTGTTTCGCCAGTGCGATCAGCAACTCGGTGCTCGAACACATCCCGGATGTGGAAAAGGTGCTGGCGGAAGCGGCCCGGGTGTTAAAGCCCGGAGCCCCTTTTGTCTTGTGTGTCCCCAATCAGCGTTTCAACGATCGTCTTTCCATTGCCAGGCTGCTGGATAAATTTCGCCTCAAGCCCCTGGCTGATCTTTACCGCGCCTTCTTTTCCCGCATCTCGCGCCACCGCCACCTCGACGGTGCGGAGGTGTGGAAGGTGCGCCTGGTGCAGGCCGGTTTCGTCGTGGAAAGGTGTTGGGATTATTTTCCCCCGCGCGCCCTGGCCGTGCTTGAATGGGGGCACTACTTCGGACTGCCCGCGCTGGTCACCCGGACGCTCTTCGGGCGCTGGATTCTCGTGCCTGCGCACTGGAATCTCGCCTGGATTCACCGTATGCTGCAACCCTATGCCAACGCGTCTGCCTGCGAGGATGGTGTCTATACTTTCTATATTACCCGCCGGACCCATAAATAGACTGTCGCAGCCCAGACCTTGGAGGCAATTTCCTGCTAAAATTTAAGATGTAAGCGGATTGAAAGAAGATTGCCGCCCGTTTCAATGTAAGATGGACTTGTTCGCTATCCTTAGGTCGATCGCCAGCACAAGACAAATACTCGAGAGAATCTATGCCTAAAAAAGAACCCAGCGTCCTCGATTATTTCAAGTCCAGGATGAAATTCTGGGAGCCCTCGGAGGAGGGCATCCTCCCGCCCGAGCCGAAACAGCCAAGGAAGGGGACTGTCCCGTCGAAAGGCAAGCCCGCCGCAGCTTCTAAGGCCGTCGCTGCCAGGCCGGTCAGGCGGCAGGGGAAGGCGGCCGCCGCGGCGAAAAAGCCGCCGGCGCCCACGGCACCGCCCAGGCCTCTTCCCTGGCGCTCCTTGTTGGCCCTGGCCTTTGCCCTGGCCGGGCAAAGCTTCTTCGAGCCTCCCAAGCCCTCGGCTCCGACCGGCCTTTATTTTTACGTTTTGAGCGCCGCGTTTTTACTCTGGTCGATCCTGCGCAAGGAATGGACCCTGGCGGTCCTGCCCGAAACTGAAGCGGGGGACGAAACGTTCAAGGTCCGCCGTCTGCCGCTGATCCTTGCCATCGTCCTGGGAGTGGTTGCCTTCATTAGCCTGGGCGGGAACCTGTTCACGCCCTTCAACGTCAGCGTCTGGGTCCTGGCCACGCTTTGCATCGTGTGGGCTTTCTGGCGTCCGAACCCGGACGGGACGCCGCTGTGGAAGCGCCTGGGGGCTTTCTTCAGCCGCGAGTCCTGGCCGCTGGTCGTCACGCGCTGGACCCTGCTTGTGCTGCTGGTGACCGGGCTGGTGGTCTTCTTCCGCGTCTACCGGTTGGCCAGTGTCCCGTCCGACCCGTTCAGTGACCATGCCGAGAAGATCCTGGATGTCTACGACGTCACCCAGGGCCAGACGCACATTTTCTTCCCGCGCAACACCGGACGCGAAGGCTTCCAGATGTACCTGACCGTGGTCGTCGCCTGGCTGTTCGGCACCGGGCTGTCCTTCCTCAGCCTGAAAATCGACTCCCTGCTCGCCGGGTTGGTGACCCTGCCTTTTCTCTACCTGCTTGGGAAGGAGCTGGGCGGGAAGCGCATCGGCCTGCTGGCGGTGCTCTTCGCCGGGATCGCCTACTGGCCCAACGTCATCAGCCGGGTGGGACTGCGCTTCGCGCTTTATCCGCTCTTCTTTGCCCCCATGCTCTATTACCTGCTGCGCGGCCTGCGCACGCGCAGGCGCAACGATTTCATCTACTCTGGAATTTTTCTCGGCCTCGGCCTGCACGGCTATTCATCCTACCGCATCGTTCCGTTCGTGGTGGTGATTGCCATCGGCCTGTTCCTGCTGCATGCCCAGGCGAAGGGCCAGCACCGCAGTGCCGTCTTCTGGCTGGTGGTCGTGGCGGTGGTCTCGCTTTTCGTCTTTCTGCCCCTGGCGCGTTACTGGTCGCAGAACCCGGATCTGTATGCGATGCGCGCCTTCAGCCGCCTGGGGACGACCGAGCGGCCGCTGCCCGGACCCTGGTGGCAGATCCTTGCCTCGAACATCTGGAACGGCCTGCGCATGTTCAACTGGGACAACGGGGAAATCTGGGTTCATTCGATCCCACACCGCCCGGCCCTGGACATCGTTTCGGCGGCGCTTTTCCTGATCGGAGTGGTCCTGATCGTCGCCCGCTACGTGCGCCAGCGGCACTGGCTGGACATTTTCCTGCTGCTCTCCATCCCGCTGCTGCAGCTCCCCTCGACCCTTTCACTGGCTTTTCCGGGCGAGAACCCGTCCCTGAACCGCCCGGCTGGGGCGATCGTGCCGGTCTTTCTGATCGTGGCTATCGCCCTGGATGGCCTGCTGACGAGTCTGGCCTCCCGCCTGCGCCCGCGCTGGGGGGCGGCGCTGATGTGGATCGTGGCCCTCGCCCTGGTCGCCTGGTCTGCGGGCCTCAACTTCAAGCTGGTCCTCGACGATTACAGCACGCAGTTCAGCCGGGGTGCCTGGAACACGTCCGAGATGGGCACGGTGATCAAGCAGTTCGCCCAGGTTTACGGGACCGCGGACAACGCCTGGATCGTGCCCTACCCGTATTGGGCGGACACGCGCCTGCCGGCCATTTACATCGGCATACCGACCCGGGATTTTGCCCTGTGGCCCAAGGATTTCGCCTCCACGCTGGAGACCAAGGGTGCCAAGCTGATGATCCTCAAGCCGGACGACACGCAGGACCTGGCTGCCCTGCAACAGCTCTACCCTCAGGGTGTGGTGAGCACCTTCCATTCGGCCGTGGTGGATGCGGGCAAGGATTTCCTGATCTTCTTTGTACCGCCGGTGGAATGACCGGCGCATCGAGGCGCGCATGACGAACAATCAGATCTCTACGCCAGAAAAGGGTTGGTCGTGGCTGCATGACGCCCTGCTGGTCGGCGTCCTGTTGATCGCCGCCTACTTCCGCTTCACCGGATTGCGCTGGGGGAATTTCCAAAACCAGCACCCGGACGAAAATTTCCTCTCCTCGGTGACCCTCGGCGTCCAGCCCATCGGCACACCCGCCGACCAGCTGGGGATGCCTCCCAATGCGGCTTCGCAGGCCTGGCGGGCCGCTTTCCCCAAAGCCTTCCCGGATTGCAAAGCCTGGGGCGGTTATTTCAACACTGCCTGTTCGCCGCTAAATCCCCAAAACCGCGGCTATTCGTTTTATGTTTACGGGGATTTGCCGCTCTTTATCGTGCGTTACCTGGCCGGCTGGCTCAATCAGATGAGCAACCTGACCCTCTTCGGGCGTACCATGTCCGGGGTGGTGGATCTGGGCACGATCCTCTTGCTGTACCTGATCGCCAAGCGCGTTTACGGAGGCCGGGTGGCGGTGTTGGCGGCGGCCTTTTCCGCCCTGGCCGTGGAGCAGATCCAGCAGTCGCATTTCTACACCACGGACAACTTCGTCAGCTTTTTCATGTTCCTGACCCTGTACTTTGCGGTCCTGATCGCCACCGGGAAATGGACGGAACCGACCGAGGAAGGACTGTCGCTGCCGGACTGGGCCGTGTTCGACAACCCGGTGGCGAAATACCTGATCCGTCTCGGACGGAATCCGCTGACCTACCTGACCCTGGGTTTCGGAGTTGCCCTCGGCATGGCCGCCGCCTCGAAGATCAATGCGGCCGTGCTGGCGATCACGCTCCCGGTTGCCCTGGCGATCCGTTACTATAACGTCGACCGTCCCACACCCATCCCGGTAAAGCGCAGGAAGAGCCTCCCAGCCGGGCGGCTGCCGGTCAAAGAGTTCATCTCCAAAATCTTCGTTTTCCTGATCATCGGCGCGGTCTTCTCGATTGTGTCCTTCCGCGTTTTCCAACCGTATGCCTTCAGCGGCCTGGGCTTCAACCCGCAATGGCTGGCCAACATCCGCGAGTATCTCAACCAGGCCAGCCCGGACGCCGATCTGCCCTGGTCCCTGCAATGGACGCGTCGCACGCACCTCTACTCGTTTCAAAACCTGACCACCTGGGGGCTCGGCCTGCCGCTGGGCATCCTGGCCTGGGCTGGCTTTCTGTGGATGGGCTGGCGCATGCTGCGCGGCGAGTGGCGGCAGCATTTGCTGCTCTGGTCCTGGACGGGGATCTATTTCGTCTGGCAGTCCCTGGCCTGGAACCCCACCATGCGCTACCAGCTGCCAATCTATCCGCTCCTGGCGATGATGGCGGCCTGGCTCACCTTCAGGCTGGCGCGCCTCGATCTGAAGGTGCTGAAGCGTATCCATCTTGGGAAAGTTCTGGGCTGGATTTTCGGGCTGGCCGGTTTGGGTCTGACGGCCGCCTGGGCGTATGCCTTCCTGCAGATCTATGTTCGCCCCGAGCCGCGCAGCGCGGCCACCGACTGGATTTTCCAGAATATCCCCGGCCCGATCAACCTGAGCATTCAAACCCCCGGCGGTATCCCCTATCACCAGCCCGTGCCTTTTCCGGATGGAAACACCATCCTCCCCGATACGCCTTTCGGGGCCACTTTTACTGTCCAGGCGGATGGGGTCATCGATCAGGTTCTTCTACCTTATGTTGGGGCGCGCGGGTCGGCGCTGACGCTTAATCTTACCGCCACGCTGTGGCAAAACCTGAACGATCCCCAGCCCATGTCTGTTGCCAGCCTGTCTGTGCCGGACGCGGCCACGTCCGGCCCTCAGAAGCTGAATTTCATGCCGCCCCCCGCTCTCACCGCCCAGCAGACTTATTATTTGAAGATCGAGCTGGCGACTCCCGATGTGAGCGTGAATCTTTGCGACCCGCTCCAGATGTCGCTGCAGACGCCCACCGGCCTGACCATCCAGTCCATCGATGCGCCTGCCCAATGCAGCCTCGGAACCGGGGGAACGTACCTCCTCCAATTCGTGCCCCAGACGGACGGTGCGCTTGCCGAGATCCTGCTTGCCAACCTCGCCGACACCGGCTTTACCGGCGTCCGGACCCTGAGCCTGCTCCTGGCCCTGGGGCCGAACTCCCCGCCGGAACAGGTTTTCGGCCGCGCCACGGCGACGGGGGATTTCAACTCCACCCGCGACCCGCGCGGCGCTCCGGTCACGCTGCGCCTCGACCGCCCCGTTCCCGTGAAAAAGGGACAGACCTACTACCTGGAGCTGGGAGCCTCCGGCGGCGGGCTGACCCTCTCGGCCTCCAACGTGGTCAATGAGACGGATTACGACTACACTTTGCCCTTCCGCACCGGCGTCTATGATCCGTACGGAGGCATCTATCGCGGCAGCCTGAATCTGCAGGTCTACTGGGACGACAACGCCGACAAGCTGAACCGCCTCGAAACCACCCTCGACCAGGGCGACTACCTGTTCCTTCCCACGGCCCACCAGTACAGCCAGATCACGCGTATCCCCGAGCGTTACCCGCTGACGACCGTTTACTATCGCGAGCTGCTCGGCTGTCCGCCGGAGAAGGAGATCGACTGGTGCTACCGTGTGGCAGTCCCGGGTATGTTCCACGGCAGCCTGGGGTACGATCTGGTGGCGGTTTTCACCTCTTACCCGAGCCTTGGCCCGCTGCAAATCAACGACCAGGCGGCCGAGGAAGCCTTCACCTTTTACGATCATCCCAAGACGATGATCTTCAAGAAGAGCGCCAATTACGACCCCGCCCGGGTCCGGGCGGTGCTTGGGGCGGTGGACTATAGTACCGCCGTCCACCTGACGCCGCGCCAGGTCAATTCCTACAAGAACCTGATGCTCTCGCCAGCCGTGCTGGCGATCCAGCAGGCGGGCGGCACCTGGTCCCAGTTGTTTGACTGGAACGCCCTTCAAAACAAGTACCCGGTCATCGGGCTGGTTGTGTGGTACCTCGTCATCTTCGTCCTAGGTTTGCTCGTCTACCCGCTGGTGCGGGCGGCGCTCCCCGGCCTGCCCGATCACGGCTATCCACTGGCGCGCATCGCCGGGCTGGTGTTATGGGCCTGGCTGTCCTGGCTGGCCGGCTCGCTGGGTCTCACCTACAGCCGGACGGTGATCGGGATTGCCCTCGGCCTGGTCGCCCTGCTCGGCGTGCTGCTGGCGGTTCGTCAGCGCGACGAGCTCAGGCGTGAGTGGCGGGACAGAAAGAGGTATTTCCTGCTCGTCGAGGGCCTGTTCCTGGCCTTCTTCCTGCTCGACCTGGGCATCCGTCTCGGCAACCCGGACCTCTGGCACCCGTCCAAAGGCGGCGAGCGTCCGATGAACTTTGCCTATTTCAACGCCGTCCTGAAAAGTACCACCTTCCCGCCATACGACCCCTGGTTTACAGGCGGGTACATTAATTACTATTATTACGGTTACGTGATCGTCGGCACGCCGGTCAAGCTGCTCGGCATCGTCCCTTCGGTTGCCTATAACTTCATCCTGCCAACGCTCTTTGCCATGCTGGCACTCAGCGCCTTCTCGGTGGGTTGGAATTTACTGGCAGGGGCGCAGAGGATCGAAAATGGCGCACCTTCCGATGAGTCGGCGTTGAGCTGGTGGTTGCTCATCCGCCGGCCGGCCTTCTTCGCCGGGATCTTTTCCTCGACCGCCATGGTGCTGTTGGGCAATCTGGGCGTCGTGCGCCTGCTCTACCAGGGATTCCAGAAGATCTCCGCTCCGGGCGGGGTGATCGATAATGCCGGGTTTTTCCAGCGCCTGGCATGGGCGGGCAAAGGTTTTATCCAGAGCCTGTTGGGCGCGAACCTGCCTTACGGCCCCGGTGACTGGTACTGGTTCCCCAGCCGTGCCCTCCCGGATTCGTCCGGCGGCCCCATCACCGAGTTCCCGCTCTTTACGTTCATTTACTCGGACCTGCATGCCCACATGATTGCCCTCTCGGTGACTGTCCTGGCGATCGCCTGGGCGCTTTCCGTGATCCTGGCGCGGGCAAAATGGAAAAGCCGATTGGACCTCTGCCTGGGCTTTTTCCTTGGCGGGCTGGTCATCGGCGCCCTCAAGCCGACCAACACCTGGGATATCTATACTTACCTGTTGCTGGCGGCAATCGTGCTGGCCTACACCCTGTGGCGTTATGCGGATGTCGGGCGGCTGCCCTCTAAGTTCTCGCCGACGGTCAAACGCTTCGTCTGTGCCCTGGGCGCGATCGTGGCATTGGCCGGCCTCTCGATCCTGCTTTACCAGCCGTTCTCCCACTGGTTTTACCAGGCTTACACCTCGGTTCAGCCCTGGAAGGGCGGGCGCTCGGACCTGACCTCCTATCTCACCCATTGGGGCGTCTTCCTCTTCTTCATCGTCTCGTGGATGGTTTGGGAGACGCGCGAGTGGATGGCCGCCACGCCGGCTTCTTCGTTGGCGAAGTTGAGACCTTACCTGGAGTTGATCGTCGGTGTGGTGGTGGTCTTGTTCCTGTTCCTGGTCCTTCAGCAGGTGTGGGTGACGCTTCCGACCCAGGATGTCCCCTGGAGGGGCATCACCATCCTCTGGCTGGCCCTGCCCCTGGCTGCCTGGGCCGGGGTGTTGATCCTGCGGCCCGGCCTCTCGGATTTAAAACGCCTGGTCCTGTTCATGGTGGGGACTGGTCTGGTGATTACCATGTTCGTTGAGCTCGTGGTCGTGACCGGGGACATCGGGCGCCAGAACACCGTGTTCAAGTTCTACATGCAGGCCTGGATCATGCTTGGGCTGAGCGCCGCGGCTGCCCTCGCCTGGCTGCTGACCGAGGTGCGCAAGTGGGTGTTTGGCTGGCGGCTGGCCTGGCAGGTGGCTTCCATGCTGCTCGTCGCCGGCGCGGCGCTCTTCCTGCTGTTGGGCGGCATGGGCAAGATCCGCGACCGGATGGCCACGGATGCTCCCCACACTCTCGATACGATGACCTTCATGGCCTACTCCACTTACTCCGAATTTGGCCGGGACTTGAATCTCGCCGAGGACTACCGCGCCATCCGCTGGATGCAGCAAAACGTCCAGGGCTCGCCGGTGATCGCCGAGGCCGCCGCGGCCGGCGTGCAGTATACCTGGCTTTCCCGCTTCTCGATCTATACCGGCCTGCCCGACGTGGTTGGCTGGCAGTGGCACCAGCAGCAGCAGCGTGTGCTGCAAAACCAGGTCGTCATCGACCGCGGGGTGGAGGAGGATGACTTTTACAAGACCACTGACGTCAACGCAGCGCGCGCCTTCCTGAGCAAGTACGACGTGCGCTATGTCGTCGTCGGCCAGCTGGAGCGCGCCAAGTACGCTCCCGGCAGCCCGGGCGGTCCGGTCCCGGCGGACGGACCGGATGGCCTGGCCAAGTTTGAGCAATACGATGGCGCCTTGTGGCAATCGGTCTATCGTGACGGACAAACCGTCATTTACAAGGTGCTGCCTTGACCGGACCGATCCTGCACCTCACTTCCCGGGCGGGCTGGGAGGCGGCGCAGCGCTCCGGGGCGTATGCCGCCGATACGCTGGCGGGGGAGGGGTTCATCCACTGTTCGACGGCCGCGCAGATACTTCACGTAGCCAATAACTTCTATCCAGGCCAAACCGGACTGGTGTTGCTGTGGGTCGATCCAGGGCGGCTCAAGGCGGAGTTGCGCTGGGAGCCGGGCACGGACCGGCCCGAGGAGCTGTTCCCTCACGTCTACGGGGCGATCAACCTCGAGGCGGTGCTGAAGGTCGTGGATTTCGAACCCGACCGCGATGGGATTTTCAGGAGTGTCCCTGCATGAGTGCGGAGACCGGCCTGGCTCCATTTTGAGAGAATTGGTCATGCTTTCTTTTCTTGCCTGGTATCTGGTCGTTTCCCTGCTCGGCTGGCTGTCTTTTCCGCTGGCCTACCGCCTTTTCCCGGCGCTGACGGACCGGGGGTACAGCCTGAGCCGCGTGCTCGGCCTGCTCGTCTGGGGCTACCTCTTCTGGATGCTGACCTCCCTGGGCTTTATCCAGAACAATGCCAGCGGGCTGGTGCTCACGCTGATTGTCCTGGCCGCTCTCAGCACCCTCTCGCTGCTGAGGAAAAATGACGGCGGCCAGGAGTTCGATGTTCGCACCTTGGTCTCCTGGCTTAAGTCCAACCGGCGCCTGATCCTCGGCGTGGAAATCCTGTTTTTCGCCGCTTTTGCCATCTGGTCGTTCGTACGAGCCTCCAACCCGGAGATCGTCGGCACGGAAAAGCCCATGGAACTGGCGTTCATCAACGCCATCATGCGCTCCCCGACCTTCCCTCCGCATGATCCCTGGTTATCAGGATATGCCATTTCCTATTATTATTTCGGGTACGTGATCACCGCCATGCTGGCGGAGGTGACCGGCGTCCTGGGCAGCGTGGCCTTCAACCTGATGCTGGCCCTGGTGTTCGCGTTGAGCGCCGTCGGTGCCTATGGCGTGCTCTTCAACCTGCTCTCCGCCTGGAAGCGGAAGGGCGGTGGTCAACGGGCCAAGGCGGCACCTCAATCCCCTCCGCTTCGCTCCGGGGACGCTTCGCAGTCGTCAATCCCCTCCGCTACGCTCCAGGGACGCTTCGCGGTCGTCAATCGTCAATTTGCCTTTTTGGGTCCCTTCTTCCTGCTGATCGTCAGCAACTTCGAAGGCTTCCTCGAGGTGCTCCACCGTCTCGGGTTGTTCTGGAATTTCAAGGCCGGTGGGGCGGCAACCTCTGCCTTCTGGAAATGGCTGGACATCAAAGACCTCAGCCAGCCGCCTGCCCTGCCGCTGGGCTGGATCCCGGAGCGTTTCTGGTGGTGGTGGCGGGCCTCGCGCGTGGTCCAGGATTACTCGCTGACCGGGACGTGGAATGAGATCATCGATGAGTTCCCCTTCTTCTCCTATCTGCTCGGCGACCTGCATCCGCACGTCCTGGCGATGCCTTTCGACTTGCTGGCCATTGCCGTGGCCCTCAACCTGTTCCTGGGCGGCTGGAAGGGCGTAACGAATCTCTTCGGTCTGCGCCTGCACATTGACATGCCGGGTTTCCTGTTCTCTGCGCTGCTGCTGGGCGGGCTGGCCTTCCTGAACACATGGGACATCCTCTTCGGCTTCGCCCTGATCGCCGGGGTGTACCTGCTGGAGCTTGTGCGCACGGACGGTTGGAAATGGAACAGGCTGCTGGAGGTTGTCATCTTTGCACTGCCCGCCGGCGTCCTGGCGATCCTGTTGTACCTGCCGTTCTACGCCGGCTTCTCCTCCCAGGCGAGCGGTATCCTGCCCAACCTGGAATATCCCACCCGCGGCGTTCATTTGTGGATCTTTTTCGGGGGATTGTTCCTGCCGGTTTTCACCTATCTCGCCTACCTCTGGCGCGGTGAAAAGCGCCCGGCCCGCTGGAAGCAGGGTCTCGGACTGGCAGCCGGGCTGGTCGCGGCGCTGTGGGCCTTCTCCTGGCTGCTTGCCGGCCTGGCACAACTGCGTGACCCGACGTTCGTCAAGCAATACCTCGGCAGCGAGGGCGGGATGAGCACGGCGCTCTATTTCTCCCTCGCCACATTGCGGCGGTTTACCTACGCCGGCGGCCTGTTGACGATGCTGGCGCTGCTCGCCGCGGTCCTGGCCCTGCTGGTCCCGGCAATACGGACGGAGACTTCCAGGGAAAAGAGCGTGACTGCGGCTTCCGGAAAGGATGCCCGGTTTGGCGAAATGTCGCCGGTCGTTTTTATCCTCTTTCTGATCCTGATCGGATCCGTGCTGATCCTGGCTCCCGAGTTCGTCTTTCTGCACGACCAGTTTGGCAACCGCATGAACACGATTTTCAAGTTCTATTATCAAGCCTGGTTGCTGCTGAGCCTGGCGGCGGCCTTCGGAGTGGCTGCTTTGCTTCAGGTCTTGAAAGGAAACTGGAAAACGATCTACCGGTTCGGTCTGGCGGTCGTCCTGTTGATGCTGCTGGTCTACCCACTGCTTTCGTTGCCCAATAAGACGAACGATTTCCAAATTCCCGCTTTCAATAAGACCCTGGACCAGGCACGCCTTGCCAAGGATCCGTCCCCTCTGGCGACCGCGGCCCGCGTTTGGTCATTGGATGGAGGCGGCCTGTTCTACAGCCCGTATCCCGACGACGCCGCCGCGGTCGTATGGCTGCGCACCGCGCCGGACGGCGTCCTGGTCGAGGCGAGCAAACCGGATGCCAGCTACACGGATTTCGCCCACATCTCCACTTACAGCGGTCTGCCGACCGTTTTGGGCTGGCCGATGCATGAAGGTCAGTGGCGCGGCGGCTACGAACCTCAGGGAAGCCGGCAGGATGACATCGCCCGCCTCTATCAGACCCGGAGCTGGGAGGAGGCCAAGGCCATCCTGGACCAGTACAATATCCGTTACGTCTACGTCGGCACGCTCGAACGCTCAACCTACCGGGTGTATGAGGCCAAGTTCCAGAGTCACCTGCGCCAGGTCTTCAAGCAAGGCGACGTGGTGATTTACGAAGTGCCTTAGGAGGCTGATCGGTCTGCAGGATGGAGCGCAGGCTGGCAGGCATAAGTTGATTCAGTTCCGGTGCAAATCAGTCCCAATGGTCAAATCAAGAGGCGGTAAAATAAGGCCAACATGAAGAACTCTTCCATCACCCTCGAACACGCCCTTTATGCCCTGGCGGTCGTCCTGGCCGTGGGTGCCCGTTTCCTGAATCTCGGCACCCTGCCGCTTTCGGATTTTGAAGCCGGTTGGGCGCTGCAGGCACTCCACGTCGCCCAGGGGTTGAGGCCCGCCCTGGGTCCGAACCCGGCTTACATCCACCTGACCGCCATCCTCTTCTACATCTTCGGCGCGACGGAATTCCTGGCGCGTTTCTGGCCGGCGCTGGCCGGCAGCAGCCTGGTCATGGTGCCCTTCTTTTTCCGCAGCCGTTTGGGCCGGCTGCCGGCGCTGATCCTGGCCTTTGGCCTGGCCCTCGATCCGGGCCTGACGGCGCTCTCACGCCTGGCGGGAGGCAGCATGCTGGCGATCGCCTTCGTCGTGTTGGCCTGGGTGATGTGGACGGAAGGACGGGCTGCCCTGGCTGGCGTATTCGCCGCGTTGGCGCTCCTCTCCGGACCCTCGGCCTGGTTCGGGCTGCTCGGGCTGTTCCTGGCCTGGGCGATCCTGCGCGCCCTCCGGGGCAGGATCGCTTCCGCTCAGGCGCAGGAAAAGCCCGGGGACGAAAAGGCCGGCCCGGCCCCCGCGAAGTTCCGCCGGGAGACGCTGCGCATCCCGCTTGCCTGGGGATTGGGGACCCTGCTCGTCGTCGGCAGCCTGCTGCTCTTCTCCCCGAAAGGGCTGACGTCGCTCTTCACCGCGTTTGGATCGTTTCTGAGCGGCTGGTGGACCCTCTCGGACGTCTTCACCAGCCATGTCCTGGTCGCCCTCCCGGTTTACGAGCTGATGCCGCTGGCCTTCGGCCTGGCGGCTGCCGTGCGAGGCGTCGTCAAGCGCGACGCCCTCTCGATCGGGCTGGGGGTTTGGGCCCTGGTTGCGCTGCTCTTGGCGGTCATCTATCCGGGCAAGCAGGTGGCTGACCTGGCCTGGACGATCCTGCCGCTTTGGACGCTGGCCGCACTGGAGATCGGCCGGCACTTCGATTTCGAGGGGCGGAACCTGTGGGAGCTGGCCGCGGTGATCGCCTTCCTGGTCGTGCTGGTGGTCTTCGGCCTGCTCGATCTGACCACTGTGACCACGATGGACCTGGCTTCCAATGATACCCGCATGCGCCTGTACCTGCTGTTTTTCATCATCATGCTCATCGGGTTGAGCCTGCTGCTGGTGGGTGGAGGCTGGTCGTCCGCTATCGCCCGCCTGGGCGGCGTCTGGGGCGGCGTGCTGGTCCTGGCGGCCTATACCGTCGGCATCATGACCGGTACGACCGGCCTGCGCCAGCCGCTGAGCGAGGATTTCTGGCAGCCCGAGCCGCGTACCGCCGGGGCGGACCTGGTTTTAAAGACGGTGGATCAGGTCTCGGATTGGAACCGCGGCGCCGTTGCCTCACTGCCGGTGACGGTCGACGGCGTCGACTCGCCGGCGCTATTCTGGACCCTGCGCAACTGGGAGGTCCAGTCGGTGGCGTCCCTGGGCCCGACAGACACCCCCGCCATGGTCATCACCCCGGCGAATACGGAATTGAGCCAGGAAAAGGGTTACCGCGGGGAGGGCTTTACCTGGCGGGAGTCGATCAGCTGGAGCACGGTTGCCCAGGCGGACTGGCTGCGCTGGCTGGTTTACCATCAGCTGCCCGTGCAGCACGACACCATCGTCCTGTGGGTGCGCGGCGACCTGCTGCTCGAAAATCAAGGCCAACCCGCCAGCCCCTGACCCCATTTTTAGTGATGCCTACGCCCAACATCATCGCCATCGACGGACCGGCCGCGTCCGGAAAATCCACCCTGGGAAAACGGCTCGCCAATGCCCTGGGCTACTTGTTCTTCGACACCGGTGTCATGTACCGGGCCGTGACCCTGGTCGCCCTGCAGCGACAGGTCGACGCCGCGGACGAGGCTGCCGTGACCTCCCTCGCTGAGACGGTGCGCATCGACGTCCGCCCGCCGTCGAAAGCCGACGGTCGCACCTGCGACGTGCTCGTCGACGGCGCCGACGTGACCTGGGAGACGCGCCTCCCGCAGGTCGAAGCCAACGTCTCGCAGGTGTCCGTCTACCGCGGGGTGCGCCAGGCGTTGGCTGCCCAACAGCGGCGGGTGGGGCTGCGCGGTCGCGTGGTCATGGTCGGGCGCGACATCGGCACGGTGGTCCTGCCGGAAGCCGATTTGAAGATCTATCTGGACGCTTCAGCCAAGGTGCGCGCCCGCCGGCGTCTTGACGAGCTGCTCGGGCGCGGCGAGCAGGCGGAGTTCAAGCAAATCCTGGCCGGGGTGCGCATGCGCGACCGCATCGACTCGACGCGGGCGGTCTCGCCGTTGCGTGCCGCCGAGGACGCCGTGGTCATCGATTCGGACAGGCTGGACGCCGACCAGGTCTTTGCTCAGGTGGAGGCGCTATGTCGGTGAGCGAGTATACCGTCCCCTTCTGGCGGCAGCGGATCACCCGGCCGCTGATGATGGCCGGATTCCGCGGCATCTTTCACCTGTTGGTTTCGGTCAAGATCACCGGCAAGGAGAACGTGCCCCTCGGCCAGGCCTACGTGGTGGCAGTCAACCACGTCTCGACCTTCGAGGCTCCCCTGGTCGGCGGCTTCTGGCCGGAGCTGTGCGAGGCGATTGGGGCGGTGGAGGTCTGGCACCGGCCGGGGCAGGGCATCCTCGCCAATCTTTACGGCGGCATTCGCGCCCATCGCGGCGAGGTCGACCGGGAACTGTTCGAGGCTGCCCTGGCGGTGCTGCGCTCCGGGCGGCCGCTGATGATGGCGCCGGAGGGCGGGCGCTCGCACAAACCGGGGATGCGCCAGGCGCGGGCGGGCATCGCCATCATCCTCGATGAAGCCTGCGTTCCGGTGATCCCGGTCGGGGTGGTCGGCACGACCGACGACTTGTGGCAAAAGGCCTCCCATTTCAAGCGCCCCCACGTGGAGATGCACATCGGCAAGCCCTTCCGCCTGCCGCCGCTCGACAGCCTGGGGATCAGCCGGCGCGAAGCCCGCCAGCACAATGCCGACCTGGTGATGCGCCACATCGCCGGCCTCGTGACGGAGGAATACCGGGGTGTGTATGCAGACAACCCCATCTTCCCTGAAGAAGCCGATCACTGATCTTTGGCGGCCCGAGCTGACCCGACTGCCGCGTCTGACTCCGGTCAGGCGCGTTTTTCGTCGTCTGCTGCGCCTGCTCTGCCGTTTCCTGGTCCTTGTCTGCACCCGCATGACCATCCACGGGTTGGAGAATTTTCCCGCCCAAGGGCCGGCGCTGGTGGTGACCAATCACCTGGGGGACGCAGACCTATTGGTCCTGCAGGCCTGCCTGCCGGCCTGCGGTGAGATCCTGGTCAAAATCGAGCTTTACGACTTCCCCTTGCTCGGTGGGCTGCTGGAGGCGTTCGGCGTCATCTGGGTGCACCGCGGCCGGCCGGACCGGCGCGCCCTGTCCGCCGCCCTGGAAGGACTGCGCCAGGGACGCTTCGTCGCCCTGGCCCCCGAGGGCCGCGAATCCCTGACCGGGGGGTTGGAGCCGGCCACGGAGGGGGCCGCCTTCCTGGCCCTTAAAGCCGGCGTGCCGCTCGTGCCCGTCACCCTGACCGGGACGCAGAACCGCCTGCTGGTCGGTCATTTGAAAAGGCTGTGCCGCGCTCCGGTCGTGCTGAGGGTGGGGATGCCTTTCGTTTTGAGCCCCCAGCCCGGGCGCCGCCAGGCGGTCCAGGCAGGGACGCGCCGGATCATGGAGACGCTCGCCCGGCAGCTCCCTCCCGAGCAGCGCGGCGTCTACGCCTATGTTCGGGATTGAGTTTCCATGATCTTACATAAAGTTGTGTGGGCTCCGGCGTCGGCTTTCGGACAGGCTGCCCGATCTGCGGATTTTACGAACAAGCTCTAATCTTCCGTTAACCTTTACGAACCCGAAGGGGGTATACTATTGGATATTATTGGTGGCGTATGTCTAATATATTTGATTCCACTGAAGCGGTCCGCTCCTCCCTTTCGGCTCAAAAGTATATTGCCTCGGACGAGGTCACCACGATCGTCTACCTGGCTCAGAAGCTGGGGAAACCCCTTCTGGTAGAAGGGCCTGCCGGCGTCGGCAAGACCGAGCTGGCCAAGGCCATCGCCGGGGCGGCGCAGCGCGAGCTCATCCGCCTGCAGTGTTACGAGGGGCTGGATGAGTCCAAGGCGCTGTACGAGTGGGAGTATTCCAAGCAGCTTCTCTACACCCAGCTGCTGCGCGACAAGCTGAACGATACGCTGGGGAAGGCTGACACCTTGTCGCAGGCCGCCGACCGTCTGGCCCGCGAGGAGGATGTCTTCTTTTCGACCCGTTTCCTGCTCCAGCGCCCGCTGCTGCGCGCCATCCTGAGCGAGCAGCCGACGGTGCTGCTGATCGACGAGATCGATCGCGCCGACGCCGAGTTCGAGGCGTTCCTGCTGGAGGTGCTGAGCGACTTCCAGGTCAGCGTGCCCGAGCTGGGGACCTTGAGCGCCAGGCACCGGCCGTTCGTCCTGCTGACCTCCAACAATACGCGCGAGCTCTCCGAAGCGCTCAAACGGCGCTGCCTCTACCTGTTCATCGATTACCCCACGCTCGAAGCCGAGCTGGCGGTCGTGCGCCTGAAGGTCCCGGACCTGAATCCCAGGCTTGCCCGCCAGGCGGTCGAGTTCGTCCAGGGGCTGCGCAAGGTGGACATGCGCAAGGCCCCCTCGATCAGCGAGACGTTGGATTGGGCCAACGCGCTGGTCTCGCTCAACGCCCAGAACATCGACAAGGACGTGCTGGAAGACACCCTTTCGGTCTTGTTGAAGCACGAGGCGGATCTGCAAAAAGCCAGGCGCCAGTTCCTGGCCTCGCCGCCTCCGCCCCGCAAGAGCCCGGACGACTATCCCGACTTCCGGCGCTTCTCCGGTAATTGATCTTTGGCCAGCGGCGGTTTTCCCCGCAGTGATGGATACCTGCCTCCAGTAAAAGAGCGCAACCACAGATCAACACGGATGAAAGCGAATTGAGCGCTCCTACACCGCGCATATATCCGAAAATCTTTTTTCATCTGTGCTCACACCTGCACTTGCACGTGCTGCTTGTGCAGGTACAAGTGTCCGTGGTTATAAACATCTTTGTACTAACCCTCGAGGAATTTGGAGCATGGAATCCCGCATCTTACAGTTGATCTCTGCGCTGCGTGCCAGCGGGGTGCGTGTTTCCCTCGCCGAAAGCACCGAGGCCTTTTCGGCGGTCGAGCTGATGGGGGTGCGGGATCGCGAGCATTTCCGCCTTTCCCTGCGCGCCACCCTGGTCAAGGACCAGCGCGACCTGCCCGTCTTCGACAAGCTCTTCCCGCTCTTCTTCGGGTCGGGCCAGCCGCCGCTGATGGGCGGCAACCCGCTGTCCGACCTGACCGCGCAGGAGGCGCAGCTGCTGGCGGAAGCGCTGCGCCAGTTCACCAAAGACCTGCGCCAGCAGATGGAGCGTCTGATGAACGGCGAACCGCTCTCGCAGGAGGAGCTCGATGCGCTGGCGCAGATGGCCGGACTGAACTACGCCAACGACCTGCGCCAGCAGGACCGGATGACCCAGCGCATGCTGCGCGCCCTGGACTTTCCAGAGGTGCAGCAGGCGCTGCGTGAGTTGCTGGATTTGCTGGAGCAGATGGGCATGGACGGAGGCCGCCTCCAGCAGCTGCGCCGCATGATCGCCCAGAACCTGCAGGGCATCCGGGATCAGGTGCATCAGTGTGCCTGCGAGCGCATCGCCGAGAACCTGTCCGAGCAGCCGCCCGAGGATGTCCTGGATGGGTTGTACAACCGCCCCTTCCAGGCCCTGTCCGACGCCGACAAGAAGCTGCTGCAGCGCGAGGTCAAGCGGCTGGCGGCTGTGCTACACACGCGCATCGCCCTGCGCCAGAAGCGGGCCAAGAGCGGGCAGCTCGACCCCAAGGCCACCATCCGCGCCAACCTCAAATATCACGGCGTGCCGATGGAGATCCGCCGCCGCGACCGGGTGCGCAAGCCGAAGATCGTGGTGCTGTGTGACATCAGCACCTCGATGCGCTTCTGCTCCGAGCTGATGCTCAGCTTCCTCTTTGCCCTGCAGGGACAGGTGCGCAAGACGCACGCCTTTGCCTTCATCGATCACCTCGAGTTCATCTCCGGCGACTTCGACCATTCGAATGCCGACCAGGCCATCCAGTCCGTCCTGTGGCGCATGCCCGGGGGAACCTACAATACCGACCTCGGCCGGTCGCTGGCCGACTACGACGCCGGGTACCTGGATACGCTCAACGGCCAGACGACGCTGATCGTGGTCGGCGACGGGCGCAACAACTACAACGACCCGCGCCTGGACCTGTTCACGCGCATGTCCCGCCGGGCGGCGCGCACCATCTGGCTGAACCCCGAGACGCCCGCCCTGTGGCACGGCGACAGCGACATGCCCAGGTACGCCCCGCTGTGCACCGAGGTGCTGAAGGTGAGCAATTTGAGAGAATTAGCCTCGGCGGTGGACCAGTTGCTTGCGGCGTAATTGCCCGCCCAAGCACTTTTCCTTTTTTGGTTGACTTGCCGTAACGTCGTAACGTTACGGCAATTTGTCTTTTAACACCCCATGCTATAATGATTTCACCGATATTGTCGGGCTTCGACGAGCTCAGCCCGACAGGAGTATTTGAATCCTGATTTCCGGTTGCCCTTCGACAGGCTCAGGGCAACAAAAGATTAATCATTTGATGATTGCTTGAAACAAAGAGATCTCGTCATTCCTGTAATGACCCCCATCCTCACGCTGCTATTATCCTCCCCATATCTCCGTCCGCTCATGTCATTATCAGGATGGGCGGGCTGGTTCCTCCTGCTGGGGGCGGTCGTCGCCGTGGCCGTGCGCGGCCGGCAGGTTGAGGCCCAGCGTGCCCACCGCCGGCTCCTGTTCGTCATCTTTGTTCTGCTCATTCCACTTACGGGCCTGTTCCTGGGGGTCAAGCTGGCCCTGGGCTTGCCGGTTTCGCTGACCGAATCCGGCATCCCCCAGGCGCCGCAGTCTCCGGCTCTGATGTTTTTCTCCGCCCTGCCGTGGATGCTGGCAGGCGGCCTGCTCGGACCGCTCAGTGCCGCGCTGGTCGGAGCCCTGGCCGGCCTGGCGCGCGGTCTTTGGGATACGCACAACCTTTTTTCAATCCTGCAGCCGGCCTTGCTGGCAGCCCTTTTCAGTTTGGCCGCGCGCCAGAACTACCGCACCCTGTTCTACCGCCTGCTGCGCCAGCCGCTGCTGCTGGCGCTGGGCTTGATCCCCGTCTACGCGCTGCTTTTCGTCTACTCGGCGTTCTGCTCGGTGGCGGGCGGTGTGGCGGCGCGCCTGGATTATGCCCTGACCAACCTCGGCCCGGCGACCCTGGCTGCCGGCGGGGAGCTGCTGGTCGCCGGGCTGTTCCTGGAAATCGTCGCCCTCATCCTGCCGCGCCTGTGGATCGGGCGCCAGGTGCTGGAGCCCTCGCCCGCCGAGCGCAGCCTGGAGACGCGCTTCCTGCTCGGCGGCAGCGCTTTCATCTCCGTCTTCCTGGTTGCCCTGCTGGTCGGGGACTGGATCATTGCCGGGAACGCCGCCCGACGCATGCTGCGCGACCGGCTGGCGAGCACGGCGCAGGGCGCGGCCGAATCCGTGCCCTTTTTCCTCGAGACCGGGCAGAACCTGAGCATGCAGCTGGCTGCCGACCCGCGTTTGCTAAGTGAGAGCGGGGACGGCCTGGGCAGCCTGCTGGGCGAGCAGATGCGCAGCATGCCTTATTTCGACCAGCTTTTCGTCCTGGCAGCCGACGGCAGCCTGGTGACCGCCTATCCCGCCAGCGACCCGGCAAACTTCGGGCTGTACCCCCAGGAGCACGCCGGGCTGGGCCTGGCCGGCAAAGGGATCCCGGCGCAGGTCTACACCATCCCTCCGGCCGGAGGCGGGAGGTCGGCGCGCATCTCCTTCCTGACCGCGGTGGTCGACTCGAGCGGCGCGACCCGGCGCATCCTGCTCGGGCGCACGACCCTGGCCGACAACCCGCTGACCCAGCCGCTGATCCACAGCCTGGGCGGCACGCAGGTCCTGGGCGGGGTGGGGCTGCTGCTCGACGACCAGGGCCAGGTGCTGTACAGCCCGGATGCCGCCAACCTCATGACCAGCTACCCTGGCGAGCGCGGGCAGGCGGCGCTCTTCTACGACCTGCCCGGGGCGCGCGGCACGCGCAACCTGGTCTACTACCTGCCCGTGACCGGGCGCCCGTGGGCGGTGGTGCTGAGCGTGCCGGCCGCCGCGGCCCAGCAATTGGCCCTGGACATTGCCGCGCCGCTCGCGCTGCTCGTCGTGGTCCTGGCCGGGCTGGTGCTGATCTTCCTGCGCCTGGGCTTGCGCGCCGTGACCGCCTCGCTGCAAACCCTGGCGGCCGAGTCGGGCCGCATCGCCCGCGGCCAGCTCGACCATCCGCTGCCGGGCGGCGGCGAGGACGAGGTCGGGCAGCTGCGCCAGGCCTTTGAGCAGATGCGCCTCAGCCTGCAGGCCCGCCTGCAGGAGCTTAACCAGCTGCTGCTGGTCAGCCGGGGCGTGGCCTCGACCCTCGACCTGGAGGCGGCCGTCCAGCCGGTGCTCCAGGCCGTCCTGGCGACGGGGGCCGAGGCGGTGCGCCTGGTCTTGCTCCCGTCCGGCGACCAGGCGCCGGATGAGTCGCCGTCGCGCTTCGCCCTCGGCCCGGCGCGGGAGGCGTACGCCGCCCTGGAAGAGCAGGTCGTCGCCCTGGTCCAGAAGCAGGGGCAGGCGGCGGTCAAGGACCTGGCCCGTTCGCGCCTGCTGAAGCCCCGGGAGGGCGGGCCGGCTCCGGCGGCGCTGGTCGCCGTGCCGCTCCAGCACGAGAGCCAGCCTGCCGGCGTGCTGTGGGCCGCCTTCGACCGCCCGCACATCTTCTCGGACGAATACTTGCGCTTCCTCTCGACCCTGGCCGGGTACGCCGCCCTGGCCGTGGCCAACACCCGCCTGTTCCGCACGGCGGAGGTCGGGCGCCAGCGCCTGGCGGCCATTCTGGCCTCCAGCCCGGACCCGGTGCTGGTCACCGACCAGGAGAACCGCTTGCTGCTGGCCAACCCGGCCGCCCGCCAGGCCCTGGGCGCCGAGGAGGCCGGTGGCGGAAAGCCGGACGCGCAGATCATCCTGCCGGCGGAACTGAGTGAACTGCTGCGGGAGGTGGCGGGCGGCAAACGCTCCGCCGAGGTCGCCTTCGCCGACGGCAAGGTGTACTACGCCAACGCCTCGGCGGTGCTGGCCGACGGCCGTCCGGTGGGACGCGTGTGCGTCTTCCAGGACGTGACCCACTTCAAGGAGCTGGACGCGCTGAAGTCGGAGTTCGTCTCGACGGTCAGCCACGACCTGCGCTCGCCGCTGACCCTGATGAGCGGCTACACCACCATGCTGGGGATGGCCGGTGAGCTCAACGAGCAGCAGAAGGATTATGTCAGCAAGATGACCACCGGCGTGAATAACATGGCGAAGCTGGTCGACACCCTGCTCAACCTGGGGCGCATCGAGGCGGGGGTCGACCTGCGGGTCGAGCGCGTCCCGGTGCGGGAGGTGGTGAATACGGTGGCGGACCTGCTCCAGCCGCAGGCCGGCCAGAAGAAGATTGCCCTGGGAGTCGAGGCGGGGGCCGACCTGCCGCCGTTCATCGACGGGGACCGGGCGCTGCTGCAGCAGGCGCTCTACAACCTGGTCGAGAACGCCATCAAGTACACGCCGGAGGGCCGCTGGGTCAGGCTGTGCGTCAAGTCCTACCCGGAGGCGCTGCTCTTCGAGGTGCGTGACAACGGCATCGGCATCCCGGCCGCCGACCAGCCGCGCCTGTTCGAGAAATTCTTCCGCGGCAGCCAGCGCGAGGCACGCCTGCAGCGCGGCTCCGGCCTGGGGTTGTCCATCGTGCACTCGATCGCCGAGCGCCACGGCGGCAAGGTCTGGCTGGAGAGCCAGACCGGCAAGGGCAGCACCTTCTACCTGCTGGTGCCCACCCGCCGGCCGGTAAAATAAATTGGAAAAAAGTGCCGGTCACTTCAAAAGTGACCGGCGCTTATTTGTTTACCGCCAAGACACGAAGGGGTAAGCCCGGCGGGTTGTTCGACGGTCCCGCGGCTGGGGCTGTCCCTTCGCTTGGTTGCAGTAGCGCTGAGCCGCCCCGCCGTGGACGATGAGCCTGCGCAGTCCAAACAAAAAATGCCCGCCGGGCATTTTTTGTTTTCCAGGGGGCGGAGCGGACCGGTCAGGCGACTTTGTCGTCCGAATGGGCTTTGTTCCACATTTCTACCAAGGCGTCGGCATCCTTGCCGATGTTGGTGCGGTTTTCGATGACCCCGGTGAACTTGCCGCCGCTGTTCAGCCCGTCTTTGAGTGCTGCGTCGAGGCGGTAGTCGATGGAGAAGGCCCCGTTCAAGTCGATGGATGGCAGGTAAGTGCCCAGCCCTTCCAGTTTTACGCCGCGGCCGGAGCGGTTGAAGAAGATGACCGCGTCGCGCAGCTCGGCCAGCATCAAGCTGATCTCGCCTTCGTTCACTCCGGTGCGGTCGGCCAGGTAACGGACCAGCTCTCCTTTTTGTACACTCTCGCCCAGCTTGACGTGCGGGCGATAGGCATTGATCGCTGCAATTCGAGATTTCATGGGATTTTCCCTCCTGAACTACGAATGTCGGATCGAATGGTGGGTCAAAAGCGGGGAGTTGCCCGGGCTCTGCCCCCTGGACGCGCGCATTATACCCCCATTTGAAAAAACGGCAAGCCGCGTACTAGGAGGCGGTCGGTCGCGGAGTACGCGACTTCATTT
>Ga0335070_10000817_pt1 | contig 35652 bp, 28 predicted proteins | sample Lox_Sample_13_FD_206722 | JGI IMG/M metagenome (GOLD analysis project Ga0335070, IMG submission 206722) | Soil microbial communities from Loxahatchee National Wildlife Refuge, Florida, United States - Lox_Sample_1.3 | ecosystem: Environmental > Terrestrial > Soil > Wetlands | place: USA... | reverse complement strand
TGAGAAGGACCTCGTTGCCGTCCTGCCCATAGATGAGTTCGTCGACGAGTTGCTGCGCTAGCAGAACGCCGAACCCGCCCGGACGCATTCCTTGTTGTTCCCGTACAGCGATATGGCGGATCGGGTCATCGGACGGACTAGCGATTGCGGCGTGAGTGATTTCGTCCAGGGTAAAGCCCGGGCCGGGATCAGTAATGTGACAAGTCACCATATGGCGTGCACGTACGTATTCGATGTCGACATATTGATTCGGATCAAGTCGTCCGCCATGTTCGATCGCATTCAGAAGCATCTCGCGAAAAGCCACGGCCACTTGACTCTTTTCAGGGTCAGGTAGCTCGGCAATCTCGTTAAGAAATTGAACCAGTCGGTCGGCCGTTTTCACATCGCACCGGGCGAGGATCCGAATCAATTCCGGCGTGCCTGAGAGGACTTCGATGCCATCATCCCAGCAAGGCCCCTCCGTGGCCAATCGCACCATCTCGGCGAGCGTTTCCAAGGAAAATGGTTTAGACAGATAACTGAAGGCACGCTCGCGCATCGACGCGATTACATCCGAGGGTGTACCTTCGCCAGCGAGGATGATCAGACGAGCGTGAGGACGCACGCGGCGAATCTTGCGCAACAAATCGAGGTCCTCCCTGCCGGAGGTTTTGTCGCTGGTCACGATCAGGTCGAAGGCTTTCTTGCTGGCGGCGATAAGCGCCCCTGGATTGTCTGGGACACTTAGCACGGCCCAAGAACCAGGTTCGAGAACTTGCAACAGAAGAGTGTGCACTTGGGGGTCGGCGCCCACCAAAAGCGCAGTCTTGACGGCAAAGGGCCGCATCTTGGTGTTCTGGTCAGAGCCCATCTATTCCTTAAGGTTTCGCAGAGAGGTCAACTGTCGTCTCTCTTAACGGGGACGCGAATGCGTCGAAGTCACAGCTTCCCGCACAACAGGTGTAACCGCGACCATTCGACAATACCTGCCTCGGCCTCGATCACAACTGGCATTGTTGACAGTGTGCCTTGAAGCGCCATCGTCTTAAGGTCGAGTATGGTTGAAACCCAGTCCAGCGTCAGCGCCGACCCCGGGGGGAGATTGCTGGAGACACGATACCCGCGGAGTCGGTCCGGTTTGCTCTGCCTGTCCGAGCCTCTGATCCTCTTAGTTCTGCTCGGTATATCCTGCGCACCTTGTTCGGGTTATTCCGTCCTTACGCATGAGGCTATTATCGATGCTGCCTGGAAGGACAGCATCATACCGGTACTCTTGAGCCGGTTTCCCTCCGCGACTCCCGAGGAGTTGCTCCAGGCTCACGCCTATGCCTATGGCGGCGCGATTATCCAGGATTTGGGTTACTACCCGTTCGGCAGTCGATTCTTCAGTGATCTTACACACTATGTTCGAAGCGGTGATTTTGTACTTGCCTTGATCGAAGAATCAAAGGATCTAAATGAGTACGCATTCGCGCTGGGCGCGTTATCGCATTACGCTGCCGATAGCTCGGGTCACCAGCTTGCTACCAACCGAGCAGTTGCAATTATGTATCCCGGGTTGGCAAAGAAATATGGTCCCGTGGTTACTTATCAGGAGAAACCATCCGCACACATGAAGGTGGAGTACGGTTTCGATGTGGATCAGGTCGCCGAAGGAAACTATGCGCCCAAATCCTATCATGACTTTATTGGCTTTGAGGTTTCAAAGCCGGTTCTGGAAAGAGCGTTTGCAAGAACCTATTCGCTCGATATGTCGAGCATCTTTCTCCGGGTGGATATGAGCATCGGCAGCTATCGCCACGCTGTTTCAACAGTTATTCCGCGAATGACCAAAGTGGCATGGCATCTCAAGCGAAACGAGATTCAGAACAGCCACCCCAGTGAGACCAAGGAAGAATTCATCTACAACATTTCATATTCGGGGTACCGCAAGGAGTGGGGCCACGTGTATGAAAAGCCGGGGTTTGGTGCCCGCCTTAAGGCATTTTTCTTACGCGTGGTGCCAAAGGTTGGCCCGTTGAGCGGCCTCGCGTTCCGTCCACCCACACCGACTGTTGAACAATTGTATATGAACAGCTTCAACGAAACCTTGGATCACTATAGAACGCTGCTGGTTGCCGAAGAGGAACACCGGCTCCAATTAGCCAATGACAACCTTGACACCGGAGCGGTCACCGGAGCAGCCGCTTATCGACTCGCGGACGACAGTTACGCCAAGTTGCTCGAAAAAACGAATGGCAAACCTGTCTCGCAGGCTCTGCGCCGAGACCTTCTCTCCTATTACGCCGATCTCGAAACCTTTTGCAACCAAGCGAAACTCGAAGGCTTGGCATGAGCTAATCAGGGAATTGGACACACTGAAATCGACGCCCGCGGTCCGAGTGTTCCCTCCCCTGGGGGGCGCGTCAGTTGTCCTGGGTGCCCGCGTCTGCGGTGAAACCGTGTACGACAAGATGCGGGCAACAGCGATGAGAACGCCGGCACATGCACAACCTGTTCCCGTTGGGAGTTGCTGTTCTTGTCGGCTCGTTGACGCGTACTAGCACCGGGTAACAGGCGAACATTCAGAATGCCAGGCAGGTTCTGTCCGTCATCATCTAGCCATCGAGCCCGGCGAGTGACCGTCAGACTCGCGGCTCATCACTGATTGGGCTCGAGACTTTTCTATCCAGCCTTGTTAACTCCGGTGACCTGCTCAAGAGTCATTTGAGTGGCAAGGTCGCCTTAAGAAACCTGGGCAAATCTGCCGCACTCGCACCGGCGAAGATCAAGCACGCGAGCGATTATCCGAGCCACTCGGTCTGATGGCTGGCTCCCAAGGGCCGTGCTCCTCGTGGTCATATTGACCGCGTTAACCGTCGTCCTCGTTACGAAGCCAAGGCTGCGACTAGTAAGAGCATTCGAACCTCTCCGTCTTGCTTCCGGTCCCGATCGTTCTTCTTCTCCTTTTTCATCCAACATACGTGTTAATTGCGCTACGGCAAACATAAGATTGCCATTTTGCAACGAACGGCTGGCTCCAGTATGTAATCGTCTTTAGTCAATCGCCTCAGCACCGCGGGTCAGTGGCTGGGCTCTTGAATTTCGACTAGGCGGAGGCCGCGTGGGTGCATCCTCAATCCGGATCCTTGTAGTGGATGATTACGAGCCGTTTCGGCGATTCCTGTCCGCGATGCTGCAAAATAGTGTAGAAGTGGAGTTCATTCACGAAGTATCGGATGGATCAGAAGCGGTTCGAAGAGCCGAGGAGTTGCAACCAGACTTGATTCTGTTGGATATTGGGCTCCCGAAACTGAATGGAATCGAGGCCGCTCGCCAAATCCGTGAGCTCTCCCCAGCGTCGAAAATACTCTTCGTGAGCCAAGGATCTTCTGCGGATGTGGTCCAGGCAGCGTTTAGCACGGGTGGGGAGGGGTACGTTGTAAAAACGGATGTCAGACGGGAGCTACTGACCGCAGTAAACGCCGTTCTTCGGGGCGAAAGGGTCGTCAGCAGCACAGTCGCAAGGTACGGCTTCACCCGACCTTCACACGAACAATCCCCTGAAAGCCCACGACCGGATGCGGTTTTCGCACCTCTACCGCTTCAAAATACGGGGATCTCCCGCCGTCACGAGGTTCAGTTCTACTCTGATGACTTATTGCTTTTAGATCGTTTTACTCAGTTCATCGGGTCTGCCCTCGGTGCCGGGAATGCTGTGATCGTGGTCATCACCCAATCACACCGGGAAGGCTTGCTCCCGCGATTGCAGGCGCATGGCGCGAATATTGAGTCCGCTATTGAGCAGGGCAGGTATATATCATTGGATGCTGCTGAGACGCTCGCGACATTCATGGTCAACAATGTGCTTGATCCGGGTCGATTCTTGAAAGTCACAAGCGATCTCATCATGTCCGCCGCCAGGGCTGTTAAGGGAGAGCATGCGCGTGTAGCAGCCTGTGGAGAATGTGCACCTCTCCTGTGGACACAGGCTAATGCAGAAGCGGCGATTCAGCTGGAACACCTCTGGGACAGAATAGCCAGATTACATGCAATAGACGTTCTGTGCGGGTATCCATTAGGCAGCTTTCAGGATGGGGCGGGCGACATCTTCGAGAGAGTCTGCGCAGAACATTCAGCTATTCATGCTCGGTGAATGGGGTCCTCGAAGTCCGAAGCTGTAATAGCTTGGACTCGACCTTCCGGACGCTTTGCCGGCGCCGCCCTCGTCATAAACCGCGATTAACTCACCTTGGAATGTGATCTGAACGCCTGCGAGGCAACGGGCAAGTTGAACTGTTGCCGATACTGCTTCACGACGTCCTCCAGATGGTCGTAGAATGCGTCCTCACCAAACAACTCCTTGAAGTGGTAGGCTGTCCTCGTCTTGAGGTCCATAACCTCCGCAACCACCAAGCGTATGCGTTTTTCCTTCAACCTCGCGTAAACCGATCGGAGGGTTTCCGCCGCCGAGTAGTCGACATTGTCTACCGCGGACGCGTCGAGGCAGAACCAGCGCACGGGGTCCCCCGTGGTGTTCGTGAGGAACGAGATCTCATCCGAGAGCTGGTGACAATTCGCGTAGTACAGGCTGTGCGTGAATCGGTAGATGATCAGGCCGGGCGCAGCGTGCGAGGCCGTGGCCACCGGCCGCGGTTCCCGGCCGCCCGATTCGCCCGGCACCAGCACCGCATTCTTCGGACGATACCCGTACCGGGTGTGATCAATGAGCGACAACGCGATGGCAAGCAGGATTCCCTCTTTGACACCTACTACCACAACCGTTAGCGCCGTGATCAGTGCCACCCAAAACTCCGATCGCCGTTGCTCAAAAACTTTTCGCATCCCAGCGAGATCGATCAGGCTGACTCCAATCAGAAACACGATCGCCGACAAGGCCGCTTCTGGCAAGTACGCCAGGGGTCCGGTCAGGAAGAGCAGGATCAGCAAAACGATGGCCGCCATCACCAGCAGCGACAGTTGACTACGGCCCCCCGCTTTGTCGACGATTTGCGTCTTGGTCGGGCTGCCGTTGACGACGAAGGTGCCGGACAGGCCGGCACCAATATTGGCCAGCGCCAGCCCAATCAAGTCTGTGTTCTCGCTGAAACTCTCGTCGTAGCGCGTGGCATAGGCGCTTGAGGTCGCCGCGCTCTGCGCCAGGATAACCACAAACATGGCAAAGGCCGTCGGAATCAATGTCGTTATGACTTGCCAGTTCCAGTCCACCTGGGGCAGACCCAGGTGAGGCAGACCACCCGGAACAGCTCCGACCACGTGCACTTGCTTGTCGAGTGCGAACGCCCAGCATGCGACCAGAGCGCCAATCGCCGCGATCAATTCTCCCGGAATCTTCTTCGAAACCTTCTTGAGGCCGATGATAACCACCAGCACAGTGAGCGCAATCATCAGTTCGTAGCGGTTGACTTGTCCGAGTTGCTGCAAGTTGTTCCAAAGCTTGCCCAGTGTGCCATGCCCGCCACTCTTCAGGCCGAGCATGCCGGCGATCTGCCCGAGCGCAACCTGAACGCCAACGCCGGTCAGGAACCCGATCAACAAGGTGCGCGAAAGAAAGTCGGCCAGGAATCCCACGCGCATGACGCGGGCCAAAATTAAGAAACCCGCGGCCATCAATGCAAGCACGCCAGCCAGCGCCAGGTATTGCTCCGAGCCGGTGGCTGCGATCCCCACCAGTGCGCTGGCGAGGATGGCCGCCGTCGCTGAATCGGCGCCTACCACCAGATGCCGTGAGGAGCCGAATAAAGCGAACAGCGCCGTGGGGATGAGCATGGTGTAGAGACCCGTCACCACCGGTGTGCCGGAGATCTTGGTGTAACCCATCACCTCCGGGATTGCGATGGCAGCCAGCGTGATACCGGCAAGGATTTCAACCGGGATCCGAGTGGCCGTGATCGGCAGCACCCCCTGCAGGATGGGCAGATGCCGGGAACTTGTTGGCTTGTCTGACATGATCTCTCCTAGACGACTATTCAGCTCTTTCTGAAACAGTACTCAGAGTTATTGCCGGGCCTTCATCCTCCAAGCGCGATGGTGAGCCAGACCATCGCGCCACCTAGCCGACCATCGAGAAGGCCCAGCCCCGAGTGGCGCCTCGTGGCCAAGCCGTCATACCGGAGGAGCAGGCTCTCTAGTGCTCGTCAGCGAAGGTGACGCATGAAGATCGGCCCGTGCCCTGCCGACGCCTTCTGCGGCCTGCTTTGCCTGTTCCCACGCGACCCGAGTTTGAGGATTGTTACGCTCTGAAATATCAATAGATGAAGAAGCGAATACACGCCAGGGTTGCTTTGCGGGGGAGCCGCTGAAGGGAGCGAGGGCAGATGCCCAGGTTGACTGTTCGGTAGTGAAGTATCAATTTGTGCACAGCAAGAAGCGCAGGTTAAACCGAACACGATGAGAGCCACGGTCGCCGGCCGCGCGTTCCTGGGATTGGTCTGATGATTCACCCCAGGAACAGTGATCGGGATCAGTGTATTTCCAGTCCAGCCGCTGACTCCGCTTCTAGTACTTCTCTGGCACGAAGTGCCGTCCCTCCAGCGGTTTCTCATCGTTGTACTTTCCCTTCTGCGACCGCTCTGGCAGATGCACCTTTTCGTGTGGCACCTTCTTGTACGGGATAAGACTCAACAGATGCGTAATGCAATTGAGGCGTGCCTTCTTCTTGTCGTCCGAGCGAACGATGTACCAGGGTGCGTGCTCGGTGTCGGTAGCGTCGAGCATCAGGTCGCGGGCGCGCGAATAGTCGTACCAGCGCTTCCACGACTCGACATCCATGGGGCTCAGCTTCCACTGGCGCAGCGGATCCTTGACGCGCGCTTCGAAACGACGCGCTTGCTCTTTTTGCCCGACTTCGAGCCAGTACTTGATCAGGATGATGCCGTCAAGGACGAGTAGCTTTTCGAAATTGGGGCATACCTTAAGAAAACGCTCGTGCTGCTCCTTGGTGCAGAAACCCATCACGTATTCGACGCCGGCACGGTTGTACCAGCTGCGATCGAAGATCACGATCTCGCCCGCCGCGGGAAAATGCGGGATGTAACGCTGGGAGTAAACCTGCGTCTTCTCCCGATCGGATGGCGCCGGCAGGGCGACGAGGCGAAATACGCGCGGGCTCACTCGTTCGGTGAGCGCTTTGATCGTCCCACCTTTGCCGGCAGCGTCTCGCCCTTCAAAGATGATGATGACTCGCAGTCCCTTGTACTTCACCCATTCCTGCAACTTGCATAGCTTTGCCTGGAGCTTGCGGAGTTCCTTTTCATAAGCTTTCCCGCTCAGACGGTTTTCGCCGTTCTCGGCCTGATTCTTATGATTTTCGTTCGCCATTTCGACATGCCCCTTTCTGCCGATTCCGCGGCTTGCGACACCGACCCAACGTGCGAGTTACTTCTTTACGGCCTACTGCGGAAGCCTTGCTCCGGTTCCACGGTAAACATGGTCGTAGGCAACATGACGGCTATGGTCGGAGCGCGGTTATCATGGACCTTCGCATCGCGATTCAATAGGCACTATAGGAATGGGATGTGACGCTGTCTACTGCCCTTTGGGGAAGGTCTGGACAAGCATCGTGCGTGAGTCGGGTGAGTTCAGTCGCGGACTACACCTGCAATTTCGTGGTGATCGCCGTGCCGTGCCACTTCACCGCTAAAGTGCGACTCTCCAAATGTTTTCGAGCACTTCTTTGCCGGAATCAGTCTTTCGGAAGTAAGCAGCGCAGCCCAACGCTTCGGCTGCGCTGCGGCTTCCGGGGTCGTCATGAGCTGTGATAAAGATGATGGGCGTATGCCTGCCTGCGGCCGCGAGCCGCTGAGCGAGTTCTAAGCCGGACATAGCTCCAAGCTGGATGTCGAGGACAAGGCAGCTGAACTCGGGATGCTTCGTGTCCTCGAGAAACGATTCCGCCGAGTCATAGGTAACCGGCTGAAGTCCCGCCGCCCGCAATAGCCGACCGAATGATCGACAAGTATTTTCGTCGTCATCAATGACTGCGACGTAGGTCGTGCGAACACTGCTCATCGCGATCCGATGAGTACTATAGGAATGGAGAGCAACGCCGTCTACTGCCCTTTGGGGAAGGTCAGAACAAGCTCCGGGAAAATGCCTGCCTCTTCCGTGAGTCGGGTGAGTTCCGCCACGGATTGCACCTTCAATTTCGTGGTGATCGCGGTGCGATGCAGCTTCACTGTCCGTTCATGAATGCGCAGATCCCAGGCAATCTGCTTGTTGAGTCGTCCCTGCACAACATGTGCAAGCACTTCGTGCTCGCGCTCGGTGAGTGTGTCGAAACGTGCGCGCAACTCACGCTGCTTGTCTCTCGCCTCGCGCTCACGAGAATCGCGATCGAGGGCGCGTGTCACTGCCTCAAACAGTCTTTCTTTGGGAGTACGCTTTTCCAGGAAATCCTCGGCACCACCGCGCATAGCGCGCACGGTCGAGGGAATATCTCCATGCCCGGTCAAGAATAAAATGGGCAGTGGATTGAGAGTCCGCGCGAGAGCAGACTGTAGATCGAGTCCGTTCATTTGAGGCATCCGCAAATCAGCGAGCACACAGCCGGGTGCATCTGCATCACGTTGCGTGAGAAATTCAGTCGCAGACGAGTATGTTCTTACAGGGAATCCGTTCGCCCGCAGCAGCCGTGAGATCGCAGTAAGAAACGACGCATCATCGTCGACGACGTGAATGATGGGGGCGGTCGCGCTCATCTCGTGGCATCCCTCATTGCGATCGGCAGCGTAAATCGAAACGACGCTCCGCCCTCATTTCGGTTTTCTGCCCAGAGCCGACCGTTATGTGCCTTGACAATCGTGCGAGAGATCGGCAAACCCATGCCCATACCGTTAGGCTTGGTCGTGAAAAATGGATCGAAAATGTGTGTGAGTTGGTCGACGGGAATACCCTGGCCGGAATCGCTCACGGCGATCTCGACAGTCTCGGCTCCGTCGAGCGCCGCGGTTACGCTGACACGTCGCTCTCCCCGGTCACCGTTGAGCGCATCCATTCCGTTGACGATCAGGTTTAGCAGCACCTGTTGAAGATGCACGGGGTCGCCTGACACGGGCGGCAGATGGTCTGCCACGGCCAAGTCCAGCTTTATGTGACGTGCCGCAGCGTCGGAGCGTACGAAGGCAGCGACTCCGCCAACAAGTTCGCCCACATCCACGGGCCGCTTATCCACGTCCTGCCGCTTGAGCAGGCCTCGCATCCGGTCGATAACGTTGCCCGCACGCTGATCGTCCTTACGAATATCGGCGAGAATTGCTCGGACTTCGTCCAGGTCGGGCGATTTATCCTGCATGAAAAGCTCCGCAGCCTCCGCGTTGCGCAAGATCGCCCCTAGCGGCTGACTAATCTCGTGTGCCAGCGCCGAGGCTAGCTGCCCCATCATCGAGACGCGACCCGTATGCGCAATCTCCCGCCGTAAATTCTGAGTCTCCTGTTCCGCTTCCTTTCGCCCTGTGATGTCCTGCGTTACGCCACGAACGAGAATTGGCTTGCCGACGCCGTCGAACTCGACGCGGCTACGAGAACCGATCCAGCGCACTTCGCCGCTCGGGAGCACTACTCGATATTCTGCTTCATAGCTGCCAGTGTCCTCAGTCGCTTTCTCCACCGCCGAGCGGAATGCATCGCGATCATCCGGGTGGATTCGCTGAAAAATCTGATCGAGTTCTAGCCGTTCCCGCTCTCGAAAACCGAATAGCTCTCGCCACTTGTCTGTTGCCCAAATTTCATTTCTTAATAGATCCCGAACCCAGATACCGAAATTGGCACCCTCAATGGCAAGCCTCATTCTTTCTTCAACTTCGTGCAACCCGGCTTCACTCTCCTGCAACTTGCGGTTGAGCTGCGAGGAGCGGAGCGCATCACTGCTCACCTCGTACCCCATGACTGCGACCAGGCCCATGAAGGAGAGGGTAGCGGAAATCGGCGCCTGGATAATTCCCCAGAGCACCGTTACGGACTGGCCAACTGCAACAAGTGTGAAGAACACGCTGCTGCCGCCCACGGTCAGCGCTGTCCGGTGGTCTCCTCGTCGCCAGGCAGCGACGGTGGCGTCTGCGGCAAAGATGGCGAGCGCCACCAAGCTTAACTGGCCGACTACCATCAAAGGATTGTGCACGCCCTCGGCGATCGCGACGGATTCTCCGAGAAACCGGATGTGCCGGAGATGGTCAATCTCAAGGTAGTTGAGGTTCCGTCCCACCAAGAAATTGAGAGCCAGGGCCAGTGTGCGCAGGCCGCAGACCATCCATGCGAGCCATATTCGCCCTGCCTTCAAATAGAGCCGCACGAAGCCGACGAGGGATACTACCAACATCCACACGGCCACGTGCCCCCACTTCAGCACGGTCGCGAATTCCACCGGTGTCTCCGAACTCATCATCCGCAATTCACAAAACGCGAAGGCCGCAATTCCCATCGACAGCAGGGAAAAGAGCAGGTTCGCCCACGCCCTGTGATTTCTGCACCAGATTAGGACGTGAATTCCCGCCAGCGTTAAGCACGCCGAAGCACTCATGGACCAGATGATCGTAATCAGGCTCATTCGTGGTGCCGTTCTCTGTTACTCCCTCGCTAGGCGGATCACACATTCACAAACTTAATAAGTTATGGACACAGGTTCACTGGTGCCTTGCGACCGAACGCGCTTTAACAATCATGTTAACTAGCGCAAAAAAGGCACTTGCAGACAGACCGCACATGAGAATTCCGGTCAATGACTCAATCGGAGAAAGAATTCGCCACCTGACCGGCAACAGCAGATCACCATAGCCCACTGTTGTATAGGTAATCCCCGAAAAGTAGAACGCAGACTCAGCATCAGGAAAACAATGTGCGACGCGATAGAACGACGCCCACACCCCAATCTCCAACACATGAAGGAATATCAGCCACCAGGCGACGCGCTGAATCAGCAGGACAAGCAGCGGGACGCGGGTCGGCGGAGCTAAACCCAGAGGCCATATTGATCTCAACATTATTCCGAATCCGGCGACATGCATTCCTAATGTCACAGTTACGAGAACGACCGCGATTAGGGTTGCGCTAAGCACGAATTCAAATTCCTGTCCTTGCCGCCATGGCCACAAGCAGCAGCTTACGTCGAAGACGTGCATCGGAATGCTGTCACTTTTGCCAGTGTTTCCTGTCACATACACTCAGAGATGTGGGGTGAGAAAGTCTGAAGCCGATGCTCTTGAAGAAGGGACCGGATGGATCGCTGATCTAGTCACGCCCTCGCTGCTGGGTAGGGTTGTCGTTCGGTCCAGCGGGAGCGGTTCTCTCAGTGTCGCGGACTCTAGCACGCGGGCGCTCATCGAGAGGGCAAGAATGCGCACAAAGCCACGAGTTCCGCCAGTCGGGCTTCTGACAACGAAATAGGTTGTCATTAACGAAACCTGTCTGCTTCCGCCGTGTTCTCCTCTTGTCTCGCGCCTGAATTAAAGGACGAGACACTTCCAGCGAAGCTCCAAGTCATGGCTTCATTTCGCGTGATGTTTTGGGTAAAGAAATACGAGCTGTGCGCGAATGCTCCATGGGGATCCGTTCACGGGATAGACCGCATTGCCATAGGCCTGAATACTGACATTCACCGGTTGGGGGCCGAGGCGCATGATTCTTCCCACTCCACCGCCGAACGGTAAAACCAAACGCCCCCCGTTTGTGGCCTCCCAATCGGCGGTGATGATCGGCTGCATGGCAACGTACCAACCCTTTTTGAGGTTGCGCGTGACGAAGTATTGCAGAGTCATCTGGTTCACTGAAGGACGGCTGCCAGAACCCGCGACCGACCAGATGTTATTGGTGACTACACCAAGGGTCCAGCCCGTCGGCTGCGTCAGCAGCACAATCCCAGGGCCGAGTCCGAGCTTGCCTTGCCCGAGATCGTGGCTGGTCGCAGTCGGAAGCAACGCGGCCGGACCCACGCCCCAGATGAGCTTTCCCGGATGCTTGGGTGACAGGAAGAAGGTGGGCTGCATATCGCCGAGACCACTCACTCCGACTTGCGGGGCCGGTTCGAACGCAGGTAGGGGCTGGTAAACGATAGGCGAGATCCATCGAACGATCAGATTCCAGTTCTTGTTGACGCTCAAGGGAACGACCGGCTGGATATTGAGCACGTTTTTCGTTCTATTCCCAGGATCAATGCCCAGAATGAGATTTTCCTGCACTGGAACACTGATGAGAGCGGCGACAGGATTCTGGGCATCCTTTTCCAGAGAATGATTCTGACTCACAGCGGGCGCAGTTTGCTCTTTGCTTGCCGGTTGCGGCTCAGCTTTTTGCTGACTCTCCTGCCCACGAAGAGCAGGTGAAAAGATGGAACCGAGAATTAAAACCAGAATGGATATCCGCCGGTTCGTTGTCCTTCTTGTGATTATCATTCTGTTTTCCTCTTGTCCTTTCGACCTGGACACCATGTCGTGAAACTTAGTATGAGAACGTTTCTCACTTACCTCGCTACTAGCGCGCGCCCATCAGAGCTTTCAGCTTGGCGTATGCCTGGCGATATTGGAGCTCGGCCCGAAACATGTCCGCTTCTATCTTTGCCCGTGCCGATTCGACTTCTGGATCGTCGGCTTTGTAGCTCGCCTCAACCACTTGAGTCGCGGACACCAATCGGCGCGCCAATTGAGTGAATTGGCGAGAGCGTTCCAGTTCGAAATAGCTGCTCTTGACCGCTGCCGCCACCTTGGCCTTGGTCAGTTGCACTCCCATGTCGGCCATTTGGGCTTGTGCCTTGACCTCTTTCACTCCATGCTCGCGCTTGCCGAAATCAAAGATGGTCCAGGACGCCATGGTGCCGATATAGCCGGCAGCCCGGGGAAAGACGAGGTTGAGTGCGGTTTCGTTTGTGTAACCACCCAGCACCGCGACCGTGGGAATATAAGTCAATTTTGTCAGCGTTAGGCCCGCGTGCGCCTTGATCGCGGTTTGCTCCGCCTCTATCACCTCGGCATTCGCCGCCATCGCTTTGTCGGTAACTTCTGTCAGCGATATGTTTTCAACGAGAGGGTCAGGCGGAACAAGTTCCAGTCTTGTTCCTTCCGGCAGACCGAGCATCTCATCGAGTGACGCGGTCAACTCCTTCACCTTGCTGGCCGGACCAATGACCGCCTTTTCGACACCGAGCATGTCCGTTTCTTGTGCCGTCGAAACGAATCGCTTCCCCGAGTTGCTCGCCGTCAGCCATTTGACTTGGATTTTTTTGGTCTCTGCTTCAGCGCTGGTAAGTTCCCGTTGGGCAACAAGCAGCTCGAAGAAAGTCTTCTCGACTTGTCCCGCTGTTTCCGCCACCGGCATTCCCGCCTTCGCGCGGGCGATATTCTCGTCCGCTCGCGCGATCTTCGCGAGTTGATAGATGGAAAAAAGCGGTGTGAGCGGTTGAACTGCCATGAGGTTAACCGTGTTCTGATCCTTATTGATTATGTTCACGGACACCAGATGTGTGTTCCCAAGGGGACCTTGTAACGCGAGCACCTGGCCCGGTTCCTTGTTGAAGTGAAGACCCACATACGAGCTACTCAGGTTCGGAAAATATTGTGCCTGCACGCCCAGCCGGTGCTGCTTGGCAGCTTCGACCTGCAATTCTCCGAGCCGCACGAGCGGACTGCTCGCCGCTCCGGCTGCCTGCTGCGCTTGATCCAGCGTGAGTCTCAATACTCCATCTGCGCGTGGTGTCATGGCCGTAGATGCCAGCGCGATCTTTCCGTCCGCGGAACCCACTTTTTCGAGGGAAGCCGTTTTCAAGCTCAAATCGAATTTGTAAGGTGCGCTCGACAGCGCTGCAACTGCAGGAGACGATGGAATTGCGTAGGGCGTTTTGTCGGCGGCATCTTGCGCCGATGCCCCAAGGCAGGGGAAGAATATTCCCAGAAATAGCGCTGCACCTCGGCGCCATGCGTGATTGTAGTGATTCATCGCTCTCCTCCAAAACCTAGGTAATTCAACATTTCGTATTCCTTGCGGCCCGCAGAAAAGACGCTTCAGTAGTTCGATCTGTCTCTCCCGCGTTGCCCCCTGCGGATTACGTCAGCGGCTTGTTCTGACTACTTCGGACGCCTGTTGACCGAGACCGGCAGCGGTTTCGTTTCGCTGAGGCGAATGATCGCGCCCGCTGCCGTACACCGGGACCACATCTTTGTCGTCATCCAGTCTTGCCACAAGCTAGTGCAAGAGATTCCAGCGCCGTCATGCGAACGATCCGGCTCTTGTCAGAGGCAGCCGTCAGTCGTGAGCGCAGCGTCAGTTGCTGCCTTTACCAGATGCGGTCACTGACTCCATCACGCGGTCAAGACTGAAGCTGCCGGGCTTCATGCGCGGGGGAAATTCGCGGAAGCTCTGCAACCATTGCGCGACGTAGGCGCCCGCAGGTGCCAACGCGAACATCCGCGCCGCGGCCCAAACGGGATGTCCGACGGATTCATCCGAGGCGCGCTCGAACGGATCCATGCGCAGATTGGTGAGCATCGGCCAGCGCAGAGGCTCGAACGGCGTCTCCCAGACCTTGATGCCCACCGAGTTCTGTCGCAGGAACGAGATCTTCCAATTGTCGTACCGAAGGGCAGCGACGCTGCCATCGTCGGTCCAGTAGATGAACTCGTGACGCGGCGTTTCGCCAACCTCACCTTTTAGGAAAGGCATCATGTTGTAACCGTCGAGATGGACCTTGTAGGTCATGCCGCCGATTGTTTTACCCTTCAGCAATTCTTCCTTCACGTTGGGATCGCCTGCGGCCGCGAGCAATGTCGGGAGCATGTCCTCGTGCGCGCACATGTCGTTGATGATGGTGCCGGGCTTGATGACGCCGGGCCAGCGAATGAGCGTCGGAACACGGAAGCCGCCTTCCCACTGCGTGTTCTTTTCACCGCGGAACATCGTCGTGCCACCGTCGGGCCAATTGAAGAACTCCGCGCCATTGTCAGTGGAATACATGACGATAGTGTTGTCCTCGAGACCCAGTTCTTTGAGTTTGGCGAGCAACAGGCCCACATCGTTATCGTGTTCGACCATGCCGTCTGCCTCGAGACCAAACCCGGTCTTGCCTTCCCACTTCGGGCTGAGGTGAGTGAAGACGTGCATGCGGGAGGAGTTCCACCACACGAAGAATGGCTTGTCGGCTTTCTTGGCTCGCTCCATGAAGTCCATGGCTGCGGCGGTGACTTCGTCGTCCACCGTCTCCATACGCTTCTGGGTCAGAGGGCCTGTGTCTTCGCACTTCTGTTTACCCATCTTGCCGAAGCGCGGGTCATCGGTTGGATCGTCCTTGTCCGTCGCGAAGCAATGCATGACTCCGCGTGGGCCGAATCGTTCCTTAAAGGCCGGATTCTTCGGGTAGTCCACGTTCTCCGGTTCTTCTTCCGCGTTCAAGTGATAAAGGTTGCCTAACCACTCATCGAACCCATGCACCGTGGGTAGCATTTCGTTGCGGTCGCCCAGGTGGTTCTTGCCAAACTGGCCGGTGGTGTAGCCCAGGGGCTTCAGCAAATTGGCAAGGGTCGGGTCGGCCATAGTAATGCCTTCCTTGGCGCCGGGCAGGCCGACCTTGGTTAGGCCGGTACGGATGGGCGCCTGCCCTGTGATGAACGCTGCGCGTCCCGCCGTACAACTCTGCTGGCCGTACCAGTCGGTGAACAGCGCGCCTTGCTTGGCGATGCTGTCAATGTTAGGCGTCCGGTAGCCCATCTGGCCCATGTTGTAGGCGCTGATGTTGAACTGGCCGATGTCATCGCCCCAGATAATGAGAATGTTCGGTTTGGCGGTTTGGCCCGTTCGAGCTTGTTGTGCAAGCATTGGACTTCCTAGGGCCAATAGCCAGAGCGAGACCAGCCACGGCATTCGTTTTCGATTCGTCATACTGTTTCCTCCAAATTGGTTAGCTTTCGCCGTTCGTTAATTAGGCCGGGCGCAGTGGTTCTCCTCGAGCCAGGCGGCGGCAGATGTCCTTTACGTCGGGGTCGATGTGGTGCCAGTACTTTTGCAGCCCACTACACAGGTAATTCAGTCCCGGCTCACCATCACGAGTTTGAATAACGCGGTTCTTGGGGCATTCTCCGTTACAGGCGAACAGGAACTTGCATTCACGGCATTGCCGCGGCAAGGAATGGAATTTGTCGAATCCGAACTTGCGCTGCTGTTCGGAGAACACCATTCGCGAGCTCGATGTCTCAAGGATGTTGCCGAGTTTGTATTCCGGATAAACGTAGTGATCGCAGGAGTAGAGGCTGCCATCGTGTTCGAGGGCGACGCCTTTGCCGCAGAACTGGTGGTACACGCACATCTGGGAATCTTTGCCCATCCACATGGCGACTGCGTTTTCGAACTGGTTGACAAAAACCTTGCCGATGTCGCGCCGATACCAGTCATCCCACACCTTGCAGAGGAAGTAGCCCCAGTCGTTGGGATCGACCGACCAATCCGTGACCACAGAATCCGGAGTGCCGGGATGAGCGGCGGGAGAGTCCTGCACCGGAAGGCTGGCCGGATCCCATTTTTGCGGCGCAGTGCTCTTGAACACCTTTGGCTCGACGCAGGGGATGAACTGCATCTGGCGCGGGCGGATTTCATTTTTCAGGAAGCGGTAAACATCGAGCGGACGCTTCGCGTTTATACGATTGATCACACAAAGCACGTTGAACGGGACGCCATGCCGATGCAACATTTGTGCTGCTGCGAACACCTTCTCGAAAGTAGGCTTGCCGTCCTTGGCGACGCGATAGTGGTCGTGAAGTTCTTTGGGTCCGTCGATGCTCAGACCGACAAGGAATCCGTGCTGCTTTAGAAAAGCTCCCCAGTCGTCGTTGAGCAGGGTGCCGTTCGTCTGCAGATCGTTCTCGATACGCTGGTTTGGTTTCCTGTATTTCTGTTCGAGTTCAACGACCTTGTGGAAGAACTCAAGCCCAAGTAATGTCGGTTCGCCACCCTGCCAGGAGAACACCACTTCATCGCGATCTTGGCCTTCGATGTATTGCTTAATGTGGTTTTCGAGGATTTCGTCGGATATCTGAAACTTGCTGCGGCTGCCCAACAAGTCTGCTTTGTGCAGGTAATAACAGTAGGTGCAGTCGAGATTGCAGATTGCGCCCATGGGCTTGATCATCGCGTGATAAGCGCGCGATGCGCCCGGCTGCGCCGGGTATGGTGAAAGATCCGCGATTTGGACGAGGTCGCTCGTTTGTAACCTCCCTTTACAGCTCAACAACCCCTGTGTTAGCGCAATGCCTTGAAAAGATCCTTTAGAGCAACAGCGACCGGGATCTCAGCAAGAATCGTCGGCAGTGCGGGGATGACGATGGACAGTGCAAGCGGGATGAACGTTCCTCTGTCTACAGGGAGCGGAATCATCTCTTTAACTCTGTCGTATGTTCGGCTGTAGTCAATGACATTGCTGCTCTCCATTTCTGTCAGAAGCTGAGACTCACGACCGGCGCGGTGCGTGATCCACTTCTCGTGAAAGGCGGACGTCTGAATCTGTCCCAATGTCGAATATTCCAGAATTCCTTTACGGCGTAGGACTCCTAATCGAGGAACGAAGAAGAGCAAGGGCAAAAGCGCCAAAACGGCGACGACTGCAACCAGTGCGATGGCCGGTAACTTGAAGTCTATGAGGTGCGCATTGTGGTGCAATATTTCATGACGCCACGTGGCTCCGACGACTGCGGTAACTGCAAAGGAGATAGGCGCGAAGGCGACTGGCGTCAGCCCCAGGAATCCGAGCCCCCCACGTCGGTCCGGATGGGCTGGAAACAAATTTAGGCGCAATCTAGATAGCCTAAAGGCGAAAATCGACCACAGCAGCCACTTCCACAGACTTAGTCCCACCAGGAATTGAAAGATCGTCGCACTTATCAAGGCCGTATACCAGCCGGCTGGAGTTAAATGAAGGCTGGTCCCCGTCGCAGTCGCAAGCCACGGAGTAACATCCGCCATTTTTGGCAGGGAAAAATAAGTGTGAGCGAAGACAAGCAGCAGGATGACCAATTCCGGCAGAACTGAATCGCGCAGTCGACGCACACCTACCATGAAGCCGTCCGTACGCAGGAGATCGGCATCCGCGAGCAGACGGGCATTGCGAATGTGTTCCAGGACGGTGCGAAACCGAAATTCCATCAAACCCTGATTCAACAGCAATACAGGGACGGAGATGAGCATCCGGGAGTGAATACGATAGTCCCTCAGGAACGACATCAAGGCCTCACGCCTGAAAAGCAGGGTAATCAACAGCAATGGCAACCACCCAATAGCGATAATGAAAGTAATCTGGCGTAGAAAGCACCATCTGTCCCGGTGAATGAGTCTAAGCACTTTCAGAATCTGATAGAACGGACCACCGCGAACGAGAGAGACGTCGGAGCAACCGGTGTCAACGTTGGCTTCGATCGTAGTTTTCATCTCGTTGTCCGGCCGCTCGGAAACATATCCCAGTCGAAATGTCTTTGTCGCATCAACAACTGCGGCATGAATCGTGCCAACACTACTCATCCCGATTCAATAGGCACTATAGGAACGGGAGGGGACGCCGTCTACTGCCCTTAGGGGAAGGTCGAGACAAATGCCGGGCAGATCCCCGCCTCCTGCTTAATCGGATGAGTTCCGACTGCACTTTCAATTTTGTGGTGATCGCGGTGCGATAAAGCTCAAACCAAAGTTTCCTGACGCTCTTTGTTGGTCCAATTACTGCCCACAAGCGCGCGATGACTGTGAACTCGCAGAGTTGCCAGTTTGTCGGGGACCGCGCCGAAATAGGTTGTCATTAACGAAACTTTTTGTGAACGTCGTCACAGCCGGCTGCCTCATCGGAAGCGCTTTGGGGGGGCGAAAAGAACGCGCGAGGAAGGAACGAAGAGGACACACATACTGGGCGTGTTTGAGTAGCCGGTAGCACTGTATTGATGACCGCACTTCAAGTTCAGGTGAGGATTACTATTGATCACACTCAACGCGCCGCAATCATTACATATCAGGTCCGAGTGCTGGTTTATCGCACACACCACCCTGTGAAAACTGACAGTAACCCTCTTCCCGGCCGTACGCTTACGCTTGGAAATGGAACTTATTTATGATTGGCTTGTCGTCCATCGACCACTTGAACTCGCGATTTCTCGAGGGGTTGGCCAAGCCTGAGCGCGAGTCGATTCTGCACGCCGCGAGACTACAGCGATTCTATGCCAATTCTGTCGTCACAAATCAGGGCCAGCGTGCTGACAATCTGTTTCTGTTGACGAAGGGCCGGGGGCGATTTTTCTTCATCACGGAAGAGGGACAAAAACTTATTCTTCTCTGGCTTCCGCCCGGAGAGATATTCGGGGTTCGTGCGCTCCTGCCGGTGCCGTCTGCGTATCTTGCCAGCGCAGAAGCCGTGAAGGAGAGTTGGGCGTTGATGTGGGACCGCAACACGATCCGAGGCCTTGCCGCTCGGTATCCGAGATTACTAGATAATGTCCTGTCAATTGCATCTGAATATTTGGCTGAGCACATGGAAAGCTACATAGCGTTGACCCGCCACAACGCTCGGCAAAGACTAGTCCATGTGCTGACTACCATTGCACCTAGCATTGGCCGAAAGGTTTCCGATGGCGTTGAACTCGATGTCACGAATGAAGAGTTGGCTAACACCGCGAACGTGACGCTGTTCACCGCAAGTCGCCTCTTGAGCGAATGGCAACGAAATGGCGATGTTCTGAAAAGTCGGGGCAAACTCCTACTCCGCTGTCCGGAACGGCTTCTTAGGCAGTTCGCCTGACACACACCCGGTGCTCAATCTCCTTCTTCACCTCACAACTCCAAGCGGCTCGCTTGAGGATAAAGGAGCGCTTTCAGCGGTACCCGTCGGCTTGATCTTGTAGTCGGTGTACTCAATCGTAAGAACGGCCTCCCCTCCGACACGGACGTGCGTGACAGACTCATTGTGAGCTGGCAGCCAGAACCGATCTATTTTGGTATAGCGGTGATGAATTGCAGTGCTACTGATCCACCAGGAAGGATTCTTCGCGGGCTTGCCTTCGATTCGGGCGACCGCGAAATCGTCTGTGTCCACCCAAATTGTCCCCCGATAGACAAATTTGTTCTTGATCTTTGGGTCCACTTGCAAGACGTAGAATTTCCCCTCTGGTCCCTGCTCGATGGCAACAAACTTAAACGTATAGTTCTCCGGGCTCATAGTCGTCTGTTCCCGATTTCCGTTCTGCACAGCTTCTCTTTCAGTGTCCAGAAGGCGATGCAATACACGTTGAAGCAGAAGCTTGGATCCGCTTTTCGGAGATGATCCGGAAAGTTTTCTGGTCGGGGGAGGTGTATGCAGCCTCCACAATCATTTCGGCATGACGGCTGCCCGGAAAGCCGCGATAGGCCAGCTTATAGACACGTTTTCCTGTATAGCTCGAAAGTGCGTCAGTACGACGCAAATTAGCGGCTTGCAACTTTTCTATGATAAGGTCAACGGGAAGATGCTCGGTCCTCGTGTCCGTGTCAACTGAATACAACGGTATGGAATGTCCAGCGATCATAAGGCACAGAGTCGTGGCGTAATGCCATTTCCGGAGTATGCTTGTGGGCTTCATGGACGTCACAACCTGATTGGAAATCTGCTTTAATCGTCGAAACTTCGGACGCCTCCTTGAAATCCGTTGAGCGCCTGCTTCCATATCCATTTGATCACGCGAGCATCGTTGTAGCAGTAGCCCAGATTGTGGTTAAGAGTCGAGAAGCAGTGGCGCTGGCAGGTGCTCTTCATCATACTAAGCTGGTTGGTGTCGAATCTGGGGCGCTCGATGTTGCCCCAGTCGGAGGTCGACGAATACATAGGGAAGCAGGGCGCCACGGTCCCGTCTGTACGGATAACCACATTGTTCTGGCCTGCCCGGCAGTTCCAGTCGGCAAAGTGAAGAGCTCCATTTTCGTCGGGAACGATGCCTGGTGTAGAAGCAAGCAGCTTCGCCATGTCCCCGTTGGTGCAAGTACCATTGCCATGCCAGCCGATCTTGCCAACATCGAGCCCCGAAGACATCCGCACGAACGCTTTCATCTTCCGGAGGGTCTGCACGGAGTTCACCATCTGATAACCACTTCGGTTTTTGTCAATGATCCAGTCAATAAGCTCGTCGACAGCCCGCCAGTCTTCGGGGCGAATGTAAGTCGGATTGCCGGATACGTGCTTAAAGTGGTCATCCTGTTCGAGCATGGGCGTTTCATTAATGTGGTAGTCGGTCGCTAGATGGTGGTCGTGCGCGTACTCCGTGAGCCGACGTACGTCTTCGTGGTTGTTGCGGCAAATATTGATATTGAAGAACACCATGTATCCGTAGACATACTGCTTACGAATCAGGTGTTTGAGGTTCGTCTCAAGGGGAACAAGCGCTTTGGGCAAGCCTGGCTTTTCCTCCCAGGCGTCGAGAGCCAGATTGACCACGGCCAACCCGGCGTCGCCCAGGCGATCGGCTACGTCCGGACGGAGCAGGCGGCCGTTGGTACCGAGGTAAATCCAAAAGCCCTTCTTGGCGGCGTAGTAGGCGACCTTATGTACGAACTGAGGCCGGAGTAGCGGCTCGCCACCCATCAGTGCGAGAACGCGACAACCGTGATCGTAGAGCCAGTCAATGGAGCGCCGAGCGATATCCTCGGACATTCCTTGGACACGGTTGTTAAATGCCCAGCAGTACCAGCAGTCGAGATTGCACTTGTAATCGGTGAATAGATAGGCCGTAATGGGGTGGAAGTCGCCGAGAAGCACCCGCGAGCGGATGTAAGGAAACAGCCAACCACGCATCTTGCGGTAAATCTGCTGCCGCGTCCACTCCCGCCTTTCCAAAGGCTTATCTGGGCCGGGATCCTCTAGAAGTTCGGGATACTGTGGGAAGACCGGCTCAGGCAACGTGGCACCCCTTGGCTGAGGCGGCTGGGGTGGTGCCGGTGCTGAGTACATCAGCAGGTCATGAATCGGGTCATCCATCCGAAATGCCCGCTCGGCGTTTTCTTTCCTCGCTAGTTTGTGTGCGGTCATGGCTCTCTCCCCTTGCACCAATTTCACCTTCTCGACCTCCGGGAATGTCTCTCTTTTGAGATCTCCTTACACCTACCTCGCAACACCGTTCTCAAGTACACGCAACTCGGCTTCCGGAGTCCTAAACAAAGTAAGACCGCAAGCGAAGCAGATGACAAGTTCCGGGAATACCCAGACCGCGGGCTTGTCAAGGCCTTCGTGGCCGGGAAAATGGATGATCATCTCCGCCCCAAACTTTGACTGTTTCTCGGACCCACACGATCTACATGCCATGACCATTCCTTCTCTCTTCAAGAGACCCGCTCTTAGTGACTTCGAAACGTTCGCGATTTAAAAGGTCCCTCCCGCACAAGGGCAGCGCTAAGGCCTACTGGGCGGGTCAATCGAGACGGTCTGCTCCGACGTGACCGACGACTCCTGGCGATGACTAACTTTCGTGAGCTTCCGTAGAATGAATTCCTGCACAATGCCCGCTAGGGAACTCTCTCCCATTCGGATCAGGCTGTTCTGAAGGATGTTCATCCCCTGGTTGTTCGAAGGGTAATAGGTAGATACAAGGGCTGCGCCGGAAACAATTCCTGCCATGTTGGAGTAGTTGACCTGCCAGCGTCCGTTATCGCCCTTACACCACACCGAGTTGCTGATCGCATACAGAATGCGCTTCTTCGTACCCCCCGTTCCTCGATAAAAATAACGAGGATCCTGCTTTAGGAGGGATGGAAAAACTGCACCGGAGAGAAGCGTGGACGCAAGTACACCCCCGTAGGCGGCTCCGAAACGCTTCGCGTACCCTTGCGCGCCTTGCCCGAACTCGGAGTATTGATCGCCCGCCTGTTGAAGCCCGGCAAGAAAAGCAACGCCGGCAATCGAAATCGGGTCGGTGGTTGATTTCCACGCCAGTTGAAACTTCAACTTCGTGGTCAGAGGGGCCGCATCTGGGAGGTAGCTCACATAGAAATTGGGGATGAAGCCGAGAACGCGCTGGTGTTCTTGCTCTCTAATCTGTTCGGTCGCGACTTCCACGGGATCGACGATAGCCGTTACTTGTGTCACCACCGTGGCCACGGAGAGAACAATCGGTGGTGCAAGGAAAGTTTGTCCAGGCGCTAGATCCCCCGAGTACAGTTCTCGTCCAAACCCCGTCGAACTCACTGAGAGTTGGAAATGGCCAGGAGGAACGCTCGAGAAGGAGAACTGCCCGTTGTCTCCGGAAATCACCTCTCGATAAGCGGTTTTATCCTCCGGAGTGAGCCGGATCAGCGTGCCCACACTCACCGCTCCCGATTGGTCGAGGACTGTACCGATGACACTTCCCGGATTGCTCGGCTGGGCGCCCTGATCCTCAGCCTTCTGCTCCGAGCTACCGGGAGTAGACGGAGCAGGAGTCAGGGAAAGTGTCTCGCCGGCCAACGTGTCGCGCTGGGTTGGCGCCATCTGAGCACCCGCGATCGCACAGCAAGTAAGCAGGACCAGGGCAAGAATCCAAACCGTGTTCGGCCGCGAGAACTCGCTGTTCCCTATCATGTTTATGATTGCTTTACGGCCGCTCAAAACAATACCTCTCCCCACTTGTGAAATAGCTCGCACTAGCGACTTCCCTGGCCACAAGAGCGCAAAAACGGCGATGGCCCGGATGCCAAACGATTTTCATTTCCGGGCAGTGGAATTCTCTGCCACAATCCAGACAGGCACATAGGTAACAACTGCAACATAGGACCCGGCAACGCTTCTCGTTGCGATTCAATGGCACTATAGGAATGGGAAGTGCGGCCGTCTACTGCCCTTTGGGGAAGGTCCGGACGGACTCCTGGACGATACCCGCCGCCTGCGTTAATAGGGTGAGTTCCGATTACACTTTCAATTTCGTCGTGATCGCGGTGCGATGCAGCTCAAACCAAAAATTTGCTGATCCTCGTTGTTAGTTCGATTACGGCTCCCGAGTCTACAGGATGCCTGCGAACTCGCTGCCAGTTTGTCGGGGAACCGCGCCGAGCTACTTCTGCATTAAGGAAGTTTTCGTGCACGTCGTCACAGCAAACCTGACTCGTCGGAAGTACCTTTTGATGAGACATCGGGAATGCTGATAGTTTTGCCAGTTGTTCCCCAACGCATGTACTCCTACCCTCGAGAAGTGGTAAAAGGCAATTCTGGCTCCGCATGATTCTGTAAGCGCCCATTCTGTAAACGACGGAAGAGCGATTGCCAGTGGAGCCGATTTTGTCCGGGCGTTTCCGGTCAGAGACATATCGCCGGCCATTCGTGCAAAGTCAGACCTTGAATTGCCGAGCCGAAGGAGAACTCCTTTGTGAGCCGAGGCAAATTTCTGCTGCGAATGGAATTACGTAGTAATCCGGAGGTGCTCTGTGTGGTAAGGAGCGCTGCTACGCGGCTCGTCGAACTCCTAGGATTCTCCGATTCCGATAACCACCTGGTGATCCTTGCGGTGGACGAAGCTCTGACTAACATTATCCGGCACGCCTACCAGGGTGAGCGCGAACGGTGCATCGAGGCGACCTTCCGTCTTCTGCCGGTGGCCGGCACCGGCGTGCCCCAGCAAGTCCTCGAGATTGTCTTGCTGGACGATGGTGCGCCAGTGGATGTCGAAAAACTGCGTCCCCGTCCGCTTCAGGAACTTCCGATCGAGGAACTTAAGCCGGGTGGACTTGGCTTGCATTTTATTCGTAAGAACATGGACAAGGTGGAATTCCGACGTCGCGACGGCAGGAATCTGCTCCGTCTAATCAAAGCTCTTCCACCCGGAGAGTCACCTCACTAAGGAGAAACAATCTTGAAGATTGCTATTCGTAAGATGGACCAGATTGCGATCGTGGATGCTGTCGGAGACATCGACTACTCCACCTCGCCAGAACTGCGGAAGGTCTTATTGCGCGAGTTTTGTGAACTTAAGATCCCGCGAGTAGCGCTGAATCTGACCGGGGTCGAATACGTCGACAGCTCTGGCGTTGCCTCGCTGCTGGAAGGCCTCAAAGCGTCGCGCGATCTGAAGTCGCGCTTTATCTTGTATGGGCTGAATAAGAAAGTCACACAGGTACTGCAGCTGTCGAAGTTGCTCACCGTTTTCGAGATTTATGAAAACGAAGAGCAAGCGTTGACGCCCTGATCTGCTGGGGACATGAAAGGAAATCAGTTTTGCGCGCTGCGGAGTTGACAATACAAATCGGGACATCGGTGACCAACGGCTTGGCCTACCTTGGAACCCTGACAGTTCTTGGCGCACGAGCCGCTTACTGTGTCTTTGTCGCTCCATTTAAGGGCAAGTCCCTGCGTTTGGAACGCGCACTTTCCCAGGCCATGGAAATCGGCGTTCGTTCGTTACCGATTCTTTCCCTGATCACATTTTTCTTAGGGCTGATTCTCGCGTTGCAGGGTGCGTACGAACTGCGTCAGTTCGGCGCTTTGAACCTTGTTGCTGCAGCCGTCGCCGTATCGATGACCCGTGAAATCGGACCTTTGCTCACGGCCATCGTCGTGATCGGGCGCTCGGGCTCGGCTTTCGCCGCTGAGATTGGCAGCATGAAGGTCAACGAAGAAATGGATGCCCTCGAAACCATGGCCATCGATCCCGTTCATTTCCTGGTGACTCCGAAATTCTTGGCCATGATCGTAATGCTGCCCTGCCTGACCATCTGGGCCAATGCTATGGGTGTACTCGGCGGCATGTTGTTTGGCGTCGCCAAGGCCGATTTTACTGTCTCGCGTTACGTCACTGCTTCGATGGATTCGCTGGTTCTCCGTGATGTGATTACCGGCCTGATAAAGAGCTTCATGTTCGGAATTACCATCACTGCCGTCGGTTGTCAGGAAGGATTCGATACTCGGGGCGGGGCGGAGCAGGTTGGCCGCTCGACGACTCGCGCCGTAGTAACGGCGCTTTTCTTGGTGATTCTGGTGGATGTGATTTTTACAGCGCTGTTTTACTTCCTGAGCACATAAAGAAAATAAGGCTCTGCAATGGAGCGAGAAAACAACACTACTGCAACCGCGAAGGCGATGATCTCGATACGCAACCTTCGCGTCAGCTATGGTGAGCGGGAGATCTTGCATGGCGTTGCCTTCGATGTTTACGACGGCGAGACTATGGTCATCCTGGGTGGCTCCGGTTCTGGCAAGAGCACTCTCCTGCGGACACTGGTGGGACTAGAAAAACCGACCTCCGGCGAAATCTGGATCAAGGGAGAGAACATCTCGACGATCTCCAACGAGAAAATGGACGAGATCCGGAAACGACTAGGGATGTCATTTCAAAGCAGCGCTCTTTTCGGGTCGTTGAGAGTCGGCGAGAACGTCGCCTTGCCGCTGCACGAGCACACGAAGCTCGAACAGGCGACGATCGACATCATCACGCGAATGAAACTCGACCAGGTCGGATTGTCGGGATTTGAGAACTACATGCCGTCGGAACTCAGCGGCGGAATGAAAAAGCGCGCCGCCGTTGCGCGGGCGCTGGCGATGGATCCGGATATTCTCTTCTTCGATGAACCTTCCGCCGGTCTCGATCCCATCATTGCCGCCGGTGTTGACCATTTAATCCTGGATGTCAAGAACGCGTTTCATATGACGATCATCGTAGTCACCCACGAGTTGGCGAGCGCTTTCCTGATCGCAGATCGCATGGTGTTGATCGATAAGGGACACGTTGTGGCGCTAGGCACCGTCGACGAGATGCGGGTAAGTCAGCATCCGCGGGTGCGTCAATTTCTCGACCGCGTCCCCGAGCCGGCGGTTGAGCAAGAACTGGATTACTTACAAATGTTGACGGGTGGTAATCCTCGGTAGGTCCGCTCAAAGAGCGGAGTGGGAAGGTGCATCATGGAATCGAAACGCGAGCAAGCCATGGTAGGAATATTCGTTCTGGTGGCTGCCGCTTTGCTCATCGTTACAGTATTTATGCTCAGCGGAACGTTTAACGGTTCGGCATTGAAATACCACGCCTACTTCCGCTTTGCCGGAGGACTCGAGGCCGGCAGCGCAGTGCGCTACTCCGGAGGACCTAAGGTGGGCCGCGTGGAAACCGTGGGGCTGGATCCGCAAGATCCCTCGCAGCTGCAAATCACTTTCACGGTACAGGCGGGCCTACCGGTCAAGGTTGACAGTCACGTGAAGATCATGAGCCTGACCCTTATGGGCGACAATCACCTGGAGATTAGCCCCGGGACAGCCACCGCCGCGCTCGCGCCGTCGGGAGCAGTCCTTCCTTCCGAGGCGTTAGTTGACTTCAACGCGCTAACCGCGAAGATCAACGATTTGGCGCCGCAAGCACAGCAACTCCTCGCGGCCCTGACGGATCGGACGAACGAATTGAAGGTCACAATAGCTCGCCTGAACGATGTGATCAATGACAACAACCGCGCCAACCTGGCAGGCATCCTGAGCGAGTCGCACGGAATGCTCGCCGAAAACCGGGAGCCCGTGAAAGCGACTATCCACAATGTGAATACAGCCAGCGCGAAACTGGGGCCCCTGTTCGACGATCTTCGGAAGACCTCGGCGGAAACCAATAAGACATTGGACCACATAGAGGAGTTGATCGGCGAGAATCGTTCCGACATCCGGCAGGCGGTAATTCATCTACGGCGTTCCCTGACGAATGTCAGCAGCATAACCACTCATCTCGACCAGAGCTTGGAAGTGAATTCCGACAATATCGACCAGCTTCTGGAGAACCTGCGCGAAGTGTCGGATAACTTGCGGGAATTCTCGGGGACGCTGAAGTCCAGGCCAGACTCACTGATTCACACCAGCAGTCCGCGTGACCGCATACCGGGAGACACACAATGAAGCAAAGGCACACATTCGAAAAATCCATCATGAAGGGCGGGCAATCTAAGCTACAGAGTGTTTACTCCTCTCAGATGATTTGGATCTTTGTCCTGCTGGCGGCCGCGATTGCGGAAGTCACGGGCTGTGCTTCGACCAAGCCTGATAAGTACTACCAATTGGGCACTCCGAACAGCGCAGCGATCGCCCCATCCATCGACAGCGGAGTGACGCTGACGGTCGCCAATATATCGGCCACCCACCTCTATCAGCAAGACGGTATCGTTTACACCGCGGTCGCTGGCCACATGGGCACCTACGGGCATGATCGGTGGACTGAATCGCCGGCTGACATGATGCAACAGGTACTCATGCGCAGCTTGCGGGCTTCCGGCCATTATCGCGGTGTCTACACTCTGCGCAACAATCCCAGCGCAGATTTTGTCATCCACGGCCGGATTCACGATTTCAGAGAAATAGACCTTGCGAAGAATTCTATTCTTGCCCGAGTGAGCTTCGAGTTGGAACTGCGCGACCGAACGAACGGCAACACGGTGTGGGTACACTACTACAATCACGATGAACCGGTGAACGGCAGGAATCTAAATGCGGTGGTATCCGCCTTTGATAAGAATGTGCAGCAGGGTATCGGTGAGGTTACCGCCGGCTTGGATCAGTATTTCGCTTCACATCCGATGCAGGCAGTGCTAGAGCACAAGTAACCCGGTTTTTTTGGCGAACAAGAGCATAAGGGTGTTTTAGCAGTTCTCGTTGAGTTACCGAGGTGAACATTGGTCACTGCGATCACGGCATGCATAGCGGTCAGCTCTAACCCCGTCAGCCCGAAGTTGGACGGCAGACCAAGAATCTCGAGCCTTGAGGACAAAACCTGTGGACTGCCTTCTTTCGCGGCGGCCCCTCACTGGCATTCTTGCCAGTTCTAGACCTAATCAGATTTGAGTAGGGTACTAAGGGACGGATACGTCTGTCTGCGGTCTTTAAATTCGTTATCTCTGCGCAGATCGGCGAAGTATGGGGAAACAAGGGGGCTCCGCCAGGAGTTACTCGATATGGGTCTATTCGCGAACCTGAGGTTACGACGAAAACTGCTAATCGCGCTGTTTCCCCTCGTTCTAATGGTTCTTGTGGCGGTGCTCTATTCGTCCGTTCAAATCAAAAAAATCGACACCGGTTATAGCAAGTTAATCAGCGACGACGTGAATACGCTCCGGACGCTAACGGAGGCCCGCTCGTTGTGCAATCGCTATTGGCTGGCTTTATATCAGGAAATCTCAACATCCGGCACAGACGGAGCACACATCCAACTTGACAAGCTCGATGACATTGCCTCTTCCTACAATGCGAAACTAGAAGAGTCGGCGGCGAAATCACCTGAGCTGGCACCAACGATCAAAAGCATCCGCGATCTGTTCGCACGCAGTGTCGCAGTTGCCCACGATGTTCTAGACGCCTCACGGAAGGGCGATTCTGCTCAGGGCTTGCAATTGATGGCCAGCAAGGTCGACACGGACCTTTCCCAGCAACGAGAAGTCCTGATTCGATTGGCCGATGCTCAGGCGCAACGCATTGATCGTCATAGCGATGAGTTGACATCGTACGCGCATCGAACGATCACCATCACATGGATCATCATCATTGTCGGACTCGTTAGCTCGTTCTCGTTCGCTCTTTATGTAATCCAGACAGAAGTGGTTGACGTCGTGATGTCGTTCCGTGGCCGCATCATGGACGTAGCGGAGAATCGACTCGACAAGTCCATTCCTGATCTCGAACGACCCAACGAAATTGGAGAAATGAACCGTGCCCTTTATGCGTTGCAACACACGGCAAGAGAACGTGAACTGCAGCGATGGTTGAAGTCGGAAGTCGCGGCCACCGTGGAGCGCCTGCAAACCGCAACGGACGAACGCTCATTTGCGCAAATACTGCTCTCGCGAATCTCCGAATCGATTGGCCTCGCCTACGGCGCTTTCTACATCCTCGATCGGGAGCGGAACCGTTTCCGGCGTGCCGGCGTGTTTGCCTCAGGACCCTCAGATGGTGCGATGGAATTTGGACCAGGCGAAGGACTTGTCGGGCAAGCAGCAGCCGAGAAGAGGACACTCGAAGTTCCGACTTCCGGAATCACTCAACTCATGGTGCCGGCAGGCCTGGGGGACCTGTATCCGGAACGTCTTTTGTTTGCTCCTGTCCTCAATAGCGGAACGGTCACGGGAGTTGTGGAACTTGCGGCGGCAAGCCCGATGAGCCAGCAGCAAAACGCGTTGCTGGAAGCGTTGCTACCCACGGTGGCTCTCAACCTCGAAGTTCTCAACGGCAATCTGGAAACCAGGAAACTCCTCCAGCAAACACAAGCGCAAGCGGCTGCAGTCGCCGCCAGCGAAGAGCGCTCTCGCCTGATTCTCGGCTCTGTCGATGAGGGCATTCTCGGTTTGGACGTCGAGGGCCGGGCCTCGTTTATCAACCCTGCTGGGGCGGCACTGCTCGGCTACGAAGTAGCAGAGCTGGTTGGACACGCCGTCCATGCAAAGATCCATCACTCGTATCCGGACGGCTCTCCCTTTCCCAGAAAACACTGTCCCATGTACTCAACCGCCCATGACGGACGGTCGCGAAGCGTTGATAACGAAGTGCTGTGGCGCAAAGAAGGCACTTGCTTCCCGGTGGAGTATTCGACCACACCAGTTAAGAAAGACGGCCAGAACGTGGGAACGGTAGTGGTCTTCCGCGACATCACTGAACGAAGAGCCGCGGAGCAGCGCCTGCAATTCACTCAGTATGCAGTAGACAATGCTGCCGATCCGGTCTTTTGGGTTAGCGCTTCTGACGGCAAGCTCGAATATGTCAATCACGCTGCGTGTAGCTCCCTTGGATATGCCAGGGAAGAGTTACTGTCGCTGCATATCCAAGACGTGAATACTGAGCTCGATCACCAAAGATGGAACGAACTTCTTCAGGAGTTTGAAGAGAAGCAATCGATTACGCACGAGGCTCGTCAGAGGGCCAAGGACGGACATCTGATCGATGTCGAAGTAACGGTTGCTGTCGCCGACTATCTGGGTCGAAAAACGTTTGTGGCGAATGTCAGGGACATCACGGAACGTAAGCGAGCTGAAGCGGAGATACGCCGAGCCAAGGAAATCGCGGAATCTGCCACTCAGGCGAAGTCCGACTTTCTCGCCAACATGAGCCACGAAATCCGCACACCCATGAACGCGATCATCGGCCTGAATCATCTCGCGCTCAAGACCGATCTTACGACGAAGCAGCGTAACTACCTGACGAAGGTGAACTCAGCCGCACAGGCCCTGCTCGGCATCATCAATGACATCCTCGATTTCTCCAAGATCGAAGCGGGGAAACTTGACATGGAGAAGGTGGAGTTCCGCCTCGAGGATGTGCTTGACAATTTGTCATCCATTGTCAGCCAGAAAGCGCAAGACAAGAATCTCGAATTCCTGATCGCCGCTCAGCACGACCTGCCGCCGAACCTCGTCGGCGACTCCTTAAGACTGGGACAGATTCTCATCAACCTGGTGAACAACGCCATCAAGTTTACCGACAAAGGGGAGGTCGTAGTTAACGTCTCAAAGGAAGAAGAATTTGCTGAGAGAGTAAAGCTGAAGTTTTCCGTTCGCGACAGTGGCATCGGAATGACCCCGGAACAGACAGCCCGGCTGTTCCAGGCTTTCTCCCAAGCCGACACTTCAACCACTCGTAAGTACGGCGGCACGGGTCTTGGGCTTTCCATCTCAAAACGCCTCGTCGAGATGATGGAAGGAGGCATTTGGGTCGAGAGCCAAGCGGGCGTTGGCAGTACCTTCCATTTCACCGCCTGGTTTGGAGTGGCAACAGGAGCACCTAAGCAAAAACGGTTCATCCCTGATTTGGCAGGAATGCGGGTATTGATCGTTGATGACAATGCGCAAGCCCGCGAAATCCTCACCGACGCAGTGCAAGCATTTGCAATCAAGACGGATGCTGCGGCTTCCGGCGAGGACGCCATACGGCAACTGGTAGCCCGAGATGAACTGGATCCATATCGATTGGTTCTCATGGACTGGCACATGCCCGGCATGGATGGTCTCGAGGCAAGCCGAATCATCAAGTTAGGCGGTCAACTGAAGAACATCCCGAAGATCGTCATTGTCACAGCATTTGGACGTGAAGATATCCGTACTCAGGCAGAGTCTATCGGGGTCGAAGGCTATCTCCTGAAACCACTGAATACTTCCCTTCTCTATGACACTCTGATGGACCTCTTTGGTCTTGCCGCAGACGTTGAAAAGAGCCATCGGAAAGAGGTTCACGGAGAAAAATACGATGCCACGGGTATTCGGGTCCTGCTGGTGGAAGACAACGAAATGAACCAGCAGGTCGCTGCGGAATTATTGGAAAGTGCGGGGGCAACGGTCTCGATCGCTAACCACGGTGGAGAAGCGATCAAGATTCTTTTCGACGGACCACAACCACCACCTTATGACGTGGTGCTGATGGACCTGCAAATGCCAGAAGTGGATGGAATCACTGCCACGAAAACTATCCGAGCCGACGCTCGATTCCGAAAGCTTCCGATCCTTGCGATGACGGCACACGCGCTAGTAGAGGAGCGGCAACGCTGTCTCGCTGCCGGCATGAACGATCACGTCACCAAACCAATCGATCCAGACACCTTGTTCGTCACTTTATTGCGTTGGGCTACTCCAGGGGCGGAAGCCACGCCGACACCCCGGATCCGACCACCCATGTCAGCACCGGACGACGCTGGCGTACCCAATATTGAAGGCATTGATACGGTAAATGGACTGAAGCGTGTCGCCGGCAATAGGCGGTTGTATCGCGACTTGTTGAATCAATTTGCGACGAAGCAAAACGATGCTGACCAGAGAATCAAAGGCGCACTCGATGCACGTGACACCAAGTCCGCTGAGAGGATTGCGCACACGGTAAAAGGAGTGGCAGGGAACATCGGCATCATCAAAATCCATAGTTGCGCCGAAAAGCTGGAGCGTGCAATTCGAGAGAAGGAGCCTGATTTCAGCGGTCCGCTGAATGAGTTCTCCCAGGCTCTGCACGAATACATCAAGCGAATTCGCGCCGCCATCGGGCCTGCAGTGAGTGAGCTGGCAACGGCCACGCGCGCCTTCAACCCGGAGAGAGCTGCAACCGCAATGAGCGCTTTGCGAGGATTACTGGAGTTGAGCGACGCCGGTGCAGCAGAAGCTTATGACGCGGCCGTCCAGGAATTAGCAATGAAGGTAGCACACGAGCCGCTCGCGGCTCTCGGCGCCGCGATCCATGAATTCGACTTCGAACAAGCTTTGGCCACGCTCAACCAGATCGCCGATGCAAATGCATTGGGGGAAAACAAACAATGACGGAAGTCAGCGATAAAAAGACTTTGCTACTGGTAGATGATGAACCAGCAAACATACAGATCGTCAATTCCATTCTGAAAGACGAATACAAGATTCGGGTCGCCACCACCGGAGCGAAGGCACTCGAATTGGTTGCAGCGACTCCGCTGCCGGACCTCATCTTGCTTGACGTGGTGATGCCCGAGATGGATGGCTACGAAGTGTGCACACGTCTGAAAACTGCACCCGAGACAAAGGACATCCCGGTTGTATTCCTAACTGGGCAAACGGAAACCTCCGACGAGACGCGGGGATTTGAAGTCGGCGCTGTGGATTACATTCATAAGCCCTTCTCCCCGGCTGTGGTCCAGGCTCGCGTGCATACGCACCTGACGCTGCGGGGCGTGCGCCAGCAACTGGCACAACAACTCGACACGATCAAGAAGGAATTGGAGGTCGCCCGGAAAATTCAGTTCTCAATTCTGCCGCATGAGGTTCCAGCTATACAGGGCGTCGAGCTCGCGGCTCGCTACGTCCCCATGACACAGGTCGCGGGCGATTTCTACGACTTCATTGTCATTGACGAAACACATGTCGGCATTCTGGTCGCTGATGTCTCCGGCCACGGAATGCCCGCTGCATTGATTGCCTCGATGCTTAAAATCGCACTGGCGGCCCAGGCGGACCACGCGACAGAACCCGCAGAGGTGCTGACCCAGCTTAACCAGACACTCTGCGGAAAGTTTCACGACCACTACGTCACCGCAACCTACGTGTACTTAGATATGGAAAAACACACCCTACGCTATGCCGGAGCCGGACATCCGCCCGTGCTGATGTGCGACGCTGCTACAGGAAGGGTACGCGACCTTGAGGAGAATGGATTTTTCCTGAGCTGGATGGCGGATGCGGCTTACTCTTCGCGCGAGGTTCCTCTAGGGCAAGATGATTGGGTCATCCTCTATACGGACGGCATTACAGAAACGACGAACCGTAAAATGCAAGAATTTGGAATAGAGCGCTTCCACGATTTCGCTGCGAGCAACTCCTTCTTGTCGGCGGAGGCATTTGCCAGCAAACTACTGGATGAGCTACAGAAGTGGTCAGGTCGCGCAGAGGGCGAAGAGCCTGACGACGATGTCACCTTAGTGGTCGCGCACATTAAGGAGTTGGAAATGTGATTCACGAATAGGATCATATCGTGAAGTTCCGCTCGTAGTCAGGTATTAGGCAACCCGGGTGCAGGTAGGTGGCGCGGAGTAACAACCCTATCTGCTGTTTGGCGAAGTCGCGGTCCACGATCAAGAGCGGGAGCGTCTGCAATTGCGCGCGGGCTGGCGTTCAGCCAGTGAAGGAGAAAAGTATGTTGAAACAGAGGAAAATCCCCTGGCTAGTCTCACTGTGGCTCTTGGCGACAGGGAGCGCGGTGCTGGCGCAGGTGCCCGCGCCGGCTAAGACCCAAGAGCAACCCAACACCCAAGCCGTTGGGCCGTATAACGACTTCAAGGGTGTCATCAAGCTCGATATTCGCGACTCCAAGGCCGACTGGGGGCCGTTCACCCCGAAGAAGGCGCCCGAGGGCGCGCCGAATGTCCTTTTCATTCTGTATGACGACACTGGTCTTTCCGCCTGGTCTCCGTATGGCGGCCGGATCAACATGCCGACACTGCAACGGCTGGCGGATCAGGGCCTGATGTACACGCAGTGGCACACGTGCGCACTCAGTTCTCCAACCCGGTCCACGCTCCTGACCGGACGCAACAACACGCTGAACGGCATGGCAGCAATCACGGAAGGCTCCAACGGGTTTCCCGGCTGGGCAGGCCGCATCCCGCCGCAAGCTGCCACTGTCGCACAGATTCTGCAGGACAACGGCTACAGCACCTTTTGGCTGGGCAAGAACCACAACGTTCCGGAGCAGGATGTCGCCGAAGGAGGCGATCGCAAGTCGTGGCCGCTCGGGCAGGGATTCGAGCGCTACTACGGATTCATTGGCGGTGAGACCAACCAGTGGTATCCGGACCTGGTTGAGGACAATCACTTCATCGAGCCGCCATACACCCCGGAGCAGGGCTACCACCTTTCCAAGGATCTGGCTGATGAGGCAATCAAGATGATCCGGAACCAGCAGGCGACCAGTCCGTCAAAACCATGGTTCATGTTTTACAATCCGGGGGCAAATCATGCCCCACACCACGCTCCGCAGGAATATATCGACAAGTACAAGGGCAAATTTGACGACGGCTACGAAGCGTACCGCACTTGGGTACTGGCGCGCATGATTGAAAAGGGCGTCTTGCCGGTGGGCACGAAGCTGACACCGATCAACCCGCTGCCGGTATCGCAGTCGAACCCTGCCGACAATGTCCGCCCGTGGAACACGCTGAACCCGGACGAGAAGAAGTTGTTCTCACACATGGCCGAGGTCTGGGCTGGTTTCTCGGAATACACCGACGTCCAGATCGGCCACGTTATCGATTATCTTCAACAGTCCGGGCAGCTCGAAAACACCCTAGT
>Ga0335070_10000816_pt1 | contig 35672 bp, 32 predicted proteins | sample Lox_Sample_13_FD_206722 | JGI IMG/M metagenome (GOLD analysis project Ga0335070, IMG submission 206722) | Soil microbial communities from Loxahatchee National Wildlife Refuge, Florida, United States - Lox_Sample_1.3 | ecosystem: Environmental > Terrestrial > Soil > Wetlands | place: USA... | reverse complement strand
CATAACGATAAACTTACCGGGTTCCTGGCTTCCTTTAGCCACGGCGACAAAGGCGCCCATGCCCATTGCCTCCGCTTCGCTCACTTCCAGTACCTGAATTTCCATCCCATGATCTTTTGCAATCTGTTTGGCTCTTTCAGCCAAAAAGGAGGGGGTAACCTCATTGCTGGGTCCGTTGACCAGATCCCTCGCGAGGCAGACCGCTTCTGAAATGGTTTGTCCCGCTCCTAGGCCGTCGCCGATTGACTTCGTGTCTTTGTCATTCTCCCCAAGGAAAATGGCTTTTTCAATCTCACGAATCTTATCCAGTTCAAGCGTCTTGAATTCATTGAACTGGTAGAGTCCGAGGAAGAGTCCGGTCACGAAAGATTCAGCCAGCTCCGATTCGGAATAACCCTCAATGCCCTTGATCGAAAAAACAAACTGCTTGATCCTTGAATTTCGAATAAACTGGCCGGCCTTTGACGCAGCCCCTCGCCATTTTTCCAGGTCGAATTCGCCTCTTTTCCCCAGGCCGGTCAGAAGCACCCTCGAGGCTGGAAGAGCTCCTTGCGTGTACAGCAGGCGGCATTCGAATAACTCTCCCGTGAAATCCCCCTGCTTGATCAGGGTCGAAATAAATCCCTTCCATTCCCGGTCCACATCTTGAGCGGGGCCTTCCAGCGGCTCGGGGGGTTCGAAGGAAAAGAGGAGAAGAAGATCGCAAGCATATTTTTCAGGTCTGCCCTTTTCAACGCGGATATCCATAGGTTTTTCGCCCCCCCACTTGATTCAAAGCTAAACTCTAAACACTGAATTCTAAACCCTAAACAAATCCAAAATCTAAAACTCAAAAAGAATATTTTAAGCCTCTGTCTCCTAACCTTTGAGTTTTGTGTTTTGCCTGCCTGCCGGCAGGCAGGGACATTTGAGTTTGTTTTGGGTTTAGGGTTTCGAGTTTAGTGTTTGGCATCTTTGTTTCGGATTCCGTGCTTCGGATTCTTGAAAATTATTCTCTTTCTTTCAAATTTGAGACCGTGATCGATCGGGTCTCCTCCACGGTTGAAAATTCCTTCACCCGGTTCACCAGAGAAGGAGGCCAGCTTCCCCGACTCACGATCCTGGCGAGCATCCATGGATTCAAATCGGAAACTTCCATCCACTTTCCCGCTTTCTTGATCATCTCGTCCAGCGCCTTTCGACTGGGATCACCCTTCAACGGGTATTTTTCTTTCCTCTCCACCTTCATTTTCGCCACATGGTCGCTTCCGAAGATCGCCTCGATTCCCTTCTCCCGGGCATAGGCATAGAGGGCCTCCTCGATCTTGGCTAACTCGACATCGATCTCCTCATTGAATAGCCTTTTTCTCTCCCTTGTCTCCACATATCGCTTGACCAGGACCACCCCTTCTTCGTTCAAATAATCATTCGGCGGAAGGCTTTCCACTGCGATCCGATGCTTTCTCTTGGGACAGAATCCCTGATAATCGCACCAATTGCACAGAGGCCCTTCTTTTGGAAGAAATTGTCTGTCCGTCTCAATCCTTCGAATCAGTTCCAAGGTCGCCTGGCAAAGTTGATGAAGTTCATCGGGGGTTCTCGAAGAACGTATCTCCTTATCGAAGGCAAGGTAATGCCAGATCAATCTGACTTCCTCGACCCCTTGCCACTTTTCTGCGACCCCGATTTGGTAGAAAGCCAATTGCCGGTCTGAATTGACATCCTCCTGCGTTGGGAGCCTGCTGGAAGTTTTGTAATCGTGGATCTCGATGACGGAGCTATCCACTAAGGTCACGCGGTCGATATAACCTCGAATCCAACAATCTTTCTCTTCCTCCAGAGAGAAGTTGATATACTCTTCAAGGCCCAACGTCTTCCCTTGATCAAACGGATAATACCGCTTGTAGTAATCCGTAACGCATTTCTCTCCGAGACGGCGGTAGTCCTCCGGGCTGTAATCTTTTCGGACAACCCGGATCATCCCATTCCAATTTTTCTCCCATTCCTGGCGGTAGAAGCCGAGAAGCTCTTCCAGAGTATTGAGCTTGGTCACCTTCAGGTCCCGATAGAGTTTCTCCAAAGCATCGTGAACCCTGGAGCCCATGAACGCTTCAATGCCTTCTGTCTCAACCTCAATCTTGTCGATATAGGCGAGCCTGTACTGGTGAGGGCAGGTCTCATAGGTTGAAAGCTGTGAGTGGGAATAGGTTGGCACTCCTCACCTCCTTCGTGTTCGGTTTCTTAAGGACGCGCGCTTATTCATTATTTTTAACAAGAAAAAGGACTTCTGTCAAAAAACCGAAATCTTGACGATGCAGAAGAGAGGAGGTCTGGGAAAGCTCTTTTTGGTAAATCTATCTCACTTCTCCCCAATTTTTTTTGGTGCGGCTTCGGCGTCTTCTTTTTCATCCATCCCTTTTTTGAAGTTCCGAATCCCTTTGGCTAACCCCGCCCCCATCTGGGGGAGTTTATTAGCACCGAAAATGATCATGATGATGGCCAGAATAACGATTAATTCCGGCATTCCGATTCCAAACATGGTTTCCTCCTTTATAGTGAAGTGGAATAATGGAGCGACTGAAAAATGGGGAAACAAAGGATCAGTATCTCGATTTAGTCAACCCAATATTCCATCACTCCAATACTCCATCACTCCAAAAATATTTTAAAAAAAAGTATGTGTCCCTGCTTCAATACGGCTTGCCCCAAATCTTTTCGATAAACAGGATATTCGTTCCCGTTGTCAAACGCCCCTCTATATTGACATGCTTGTCCCCGGTCTTTAAGAGCGGTTCCAATACTTCGGGTTTTTGATTTGCAATCCTCAATTTTTTCCCATAAGGATGATCTCCCAGTATAAAATAGCCGCCTTCGGATTGTTGATATTCGATCTTACCGATGACAAAAATCGAGGGCGATTCAAGCGCTTTGCCTTCGGGGGCTTGTCCTTGAGGCGTCTGGGAAATCCCCGGACAGGCGACCATGGTAACAATCGAAAGAACTAAAATGATTCTGTTTAACCATTTGAAGCCCATTTTTTTCTCCCTCTTTAAAAATGAAGTGACGGTGTCAGTGTTAGTGTCAGTCACTAAGAATAATGGCAAAGCAAACATTTTATCAGATTCCACTCTCGTAGCCTTTGTGAAGACATTTGGAAACGCTCAAAGAGAAAAAACTTTTCTCTAACATTTTTCGTTGACACTGACACTGTTTTTAACTCGTTACACCGACACTATTTTCTTTTTCAATTCAAAATTCCATTTCCAAATCTGGTAAATCGCTGGATAGACCAGCAACTCCAAAAGAAAGGAAGTAAAGATTCCTCCGACCATGGGCGCGGCTATTCTTTTCATGACGTCGGATCCCGTGCCGATGGACCACATGATTGGAACGAGTCCGAAAAACGTCGTCGCCACGGTCATAAACTTTGGCCTCAGGCGCCTGACCGCGCCGTAGCGAATCGCATCCTGTAAGTCAGTCAAGGACCGAAGGCGACCCTCCTTCTTTGCCTGTTCGTACGCGAGGTCAAGATAGAGAAGCATGAAGACTCCGGTTTCCGCATCGACGCCCAGCAGCGCAATCAGTCCGACCCAGACTCCGACGCTCATATTATAGCCAAGCAGGTAGAGGAACCAGAATGCCCCGATGGCGGAGAAGGGGACGGCAAGTAAGATAATACAGGTCTTCGTGACCGACCGGGTATTCAGGTACAGGAGAAATAAGACCAAAAACAACGTCAGAGGCACGACTGCAGTCAATCGCTCTTTCATTCGCTGCGTGGCTTCGTACTGGCCGCTCCACGAAATGGCATAACCGGCAGGGAGTTTCAGTTTCTCCCTAAGGAGACGGGTGGCTTCTTCGATATAACCATTCTGGTCCCGACCGGCGACATCGACATAGACATAACCCGTCAGCAGGCCGTCTTCGTCACGGATCATGGAGGGGCCACTGGCCACATTGACCGTTGCGAGCTGGGAAAGTGGAATCTGTCTCTGGCCTCCGGCGGCCGGGACCAAGACACGGCCGAGGGCCCCCAGATCAGCCCGGAAGTCGCGCATATACCGGACGTTGACCGGATACCGTTCCCTTCCTTCTACGGTCGTGGTCACGTTCTCTCCGCCGATCGCCTTCGAGACGACCTCCTGCGCCTCCTCGACGCTCAGACCATAACGGGCCAGGGCCTCACGGCTCCATTCAAAATCGAGAAAATAGCCGCTGCCCGTTCGTTCCGCGAAAACACTGCGAGTCCCTTTTATTGATGGGAGAACAGATTCAATTTGTGCTCCGATCTCTTCAATCGTATCCAGGTCAGCACCCGAGATTTTGAGGCCCACAGGGGTGCGCAAACCCGTGCTCAGCATTTCGATCCGGCCTTTGATGGGCATCGTCCAGCTATTGGCCACGCCAGGAATCGTCAACGCATCATTCATCTGGCTGATGACCTCCTCCTGGGATAGATGGTCCGGCGTGACGTGGCGGAGAACCGACTTAAGCCATTCCGGAGCCCACGAGGAATACCAGGTATCCGCCTTTCTCCACTGGGACTTCGGTTTGAGGATGATGACCGTCTCGATCATCGATAAGGGAGCCGGATCCGTCGAGGTATCGGCACGGCCCGCCTTGCCCAGGACGCGGTCCACCTCAGGAAACTGTTTGATGATCCGGTCCGTCACCTGGAGAAGCTTCTGGGCCTCTGTGATTGAAATGCCCGGCATCGTGGTCGGCATATAGAGGATGGAGCCTTCCTCCAGGGGAGGCATAAATTCTGAGCCGAGCTTGAAATAGACCGGAATGGTCACGAAGACCAAGGCGACAGCCATCCCGATTACCGCCCACTTCCAGCGCAACGTCCATGAGGCCACCGGCTCATAGAGGCGGATCAGGAGGCGGCTGATCGGATGTTTTTCCTCGGGATGGATCGTTCCCACGGCAACGGCGTTCGTCGCCTTGCAGAGCCAGGCCGGCTGGAAATTAAAATTCTTCATGTGGGTCAGTAACAACCGGAGAGCCGGGTCCAAGGTAATGGCCAGCACGGCCGCGATGATCATGGAAAGATTTTTCGTGTAGGCGAGAGGCTTGAAAAGGCGGCCTTCTTGGCCCTCCAGGGCGAGCACGGGCAAGAAAGAGACCGCGATGACCAGGAGGGCGAAAAAACTTGGGCCCGCCACCTGCTTAACCGCACGGACGACAACCGTCTGGTAATCTTCCTTGCGGCCGGTCCGCTCCCATTGTTCTAGGTTTTTATGCGTCTGCTCAACGACGACGATGGCGGCATCGACAAGGGCCCCAATAGCGATGGCAATGCCTCCCAGGGACATGATGTTGGCCGTCACCCCCATCATGCGGAAAGGGATGAAGGAGAGCAGGACCGCTATGGGAATTGTTAGGATCGGGATGAGGGCGCTCGGAATATGCCAGAGGAAGATCAGGACGATGATCGAGACCGTCAGGATCACTTCAAGGAGAGTAGACTTCAGGTTGTCGATGGAGCGAAGAATCAGGTCCGAGCGGTCATAAATGGGAACAATTTTTACGCCGGGAGGCAACCCAGGTTCAATCTCCTTTATTTTCGCTTTGACCCGGTCAATCACGTCGAGGGCGTTCTGCCCTTGCCTCATGACAACGATCCCGGAAACAACTTCCCCTTCCCCGTCGAGATCGGCAATCCCCCGACGGATGTCCGGGCCCAAGACCACCTGCCCGACGTCCTTGATGCGGATGGGCGTGCCGCTATCACTGGCAACAAGGACGATATTCTCAAAATCCTTTACGGACCGAGCATAGCCCCGGCCTCGAATATTATACTCCGTCCCGCCAAACTCAATCAGTCGGCCTGCGGCCTCGTTGTTTCCCTGACGGATGGCCTCTACGACACGGTTAATGGCAATCCCGTAGGCCTGGAGCCTGTTTGGATCGACATTCACCTGATACTGTTTTCCGAATCCTCCAACCGGTGCGACTTCTGCAACCCCGGGGACAGCCTTCAGGTAGTAGCGAAGGTACCAGTCTTGATAAGAGCGCAACTCAGCCAGACTGCGTTTTCCCGACTTGTCCACCAACGCATACTGGAAGACCCATCCAAGGCCGGTGGCGTCGGGGCCCAATTCGGTCTTGACGCCGCCCGGAAGGCTCGGCAATACAGCGGAGAGGTATTCTAAGGCCCGTGACCTCGCCCAGTAGATGTCCGCGCCGTCTTCGAAGATAACATAAACATAGGAATATCCGAAGTCGGAGAACCCGCGCACGGCCTTTACCTTGGGCGCGCCCAGCATCGCGGTAACAATCGGGTAGGTCACCTGGTCCTCGATAATGTCCGGGCTCCGATCCCATCGGGAATAGATAATCACCTGGGTATCGCTCAGGTCCGGGATGGCATCGAGGGCCACATGCTTCATCGACCACCACCCTGCGATGCAAGCAACGGCCGCAAGCGCAAAAACGATAAACTTGTTGTTTACCGAAAAATCGATAATGCGGTTGATCATGCTTACACCTCAGTGTCGGTGTCAGTCGCCAGTGTCAGTGAAAAACGTACCTTTTTCTGTCATGCCGGACTTGATCCGGCATCCAGGAGGTCTTGAAAAAAACCTGGATGCGCTCGCTCCCTTAGGCTCGCTCCGCCTCCCTTCGGTCGCCCGGCTGGAGTTTATCCCGATGAAAAATCGGGGCCGGAATGACGACCTTCTTGTAAACAGACTTTAATTAATGTGATCCACTAACACTATTTTTTTATGAACTGTCTTGGATTTTTGTCAAACTGCGCCTTACACTCATCAGAAGAGAAGTAGTAAGTCTTCCCTTGATAAGTACTTTTCCTCCCTACTTTCTCTGCCTTGTTTACGGAGACATCTGCGCCGCATACCGGGTCTTTGCTGAGAGTCCCATACATGCCGGAGGCTGCGAGTTCCAACCTGCTTTCTGAATCGATAAGGAAGTTTCCCGAAATAACGATCCGTTCCCCGGGCTTGAGCCCTTTGACGATCTCGACCCGGTTGCCAATGCGCCATCCGGTCTCCACCTCCCGGGGTTCAAATGAACCGTTGCCTTGATCTACGAACACGGTTTTCTTGAGCCCTGAGTCAAGAACCGCATCCGCGGGAACGGCGATAGCAAGAGGCAAATTCATGAGAAGTTCAACATCCACAAACATATCAGGCCTGAGGAGCAACCCCGGGTTGTCCGCCTCAAGCCTAACCTGCAACGTGCGGCTGGTCGGGTCGAACCTGGGGGGCACCTGGGCCACCCGCGCAGAGAAGGTCTTTTTCAGGTTCGGAGCGGACACCCGCACCTGAGTCCCGGGTTTGAAGGAGGAGGCTTCGGTCTCGTAAGTGTCAGTCACGATCCAAACTTTCGAGAGGTCCACGATCCGGTAGAGCTCAGTTCCTTTTTCGAATCGCTGGCCGGGCGACAGATTCCGCGCAAGGATGAAGCCAGCTGCCGGCGCCCGAATGTCGATGCTATCTGTCCCCTGCTGGGTGCGCATGATCTCATCCAGTTGATACTCGGTCATCCCGAGATTTCGGAGGGTATTCCGGTAATTCTCAATGTTTGCGTCGGTCAGCTCAAGCTGCTCTTTCGTCTCCTTGCCGCTCTTCTGGAACCGGTTCAGCGATCTCAGGCCATAGAGGTAGGCCTTAATCCCTGAAAAGAACTCAGGCGAAAAGAACGTGGCTAGCAGCTCATTCTTTTCGACCAAACTGCCGGTGGTGATGGGGAGGACCTTTTTGACCCATCCGTCACTGGCAGAGTTGATCCTATAGATAAGGTTCTCGTCGGGGGCAACCCTCCCTAGCGCCCGAAGAGTATGGCTCCCGGGGGCTTTCTCCACTGTCGCCGTTTTTACGCCGATCAACTGCTGCTTCTCGGGACTCACGCTTACCCCTACCGGAAGCAAAGAACCGGTATCAGTGTCCGTGTGAGTGTCAGGCCTGTTGGCGGCGATCACTGCAGACGATTTCGCACCTAAAAGATCGCTTTTTTCGGTTCCCAGATGGCTATACCAGGAGCCGAGCAGAAACGATCCAAAAAGGAGCGCCAGGAAAATAGCTGCAAATATAATTTTCCTTGTCACGGACGTCATCTCCCCCCTTCATCCTCCTCTCTCCGAGACTCCATCACAATAGAGACATCCTCTCCAGAAGAGGTGATTTCAACGTTAGCATAAATACTATTCTTCCTTCAACAATTGAATCAGGTCTCTACTGTATTTCACGTAGTAAAACACAGTATTTCCGACCTGAGGAAGTAGGGTTTTAAGTGTCAGTGACAGTGACAGTGTCAGTTAAATCCTTTTACTGACACAGAAACCGACACTCTCACGATGTTTCCTCCCTTGCACGCAAACAAAAGCCCCGCCCGTGCTGAGGCGGGGCTTTTGTTTGTTTCATGCCCGGCGCCGGAGCGCCGGGGCTAATGGGGTAAATAGGGTGTGACGCTTTCTCTCAGCCTAACTAACTACTTTACTGTACACTTCCCATCTCTCACAACCAGAGCGTGCATCATGTCGTGCTCTTCGTGTTCGAGGATGTGGCAGTGCCACACGTACTCGTGGCAACCCGTACGTGGGCTCGGAGGCGTCGGGATGACCTTCCCCTTGCAGGTTTTGATCTGGGCCTGCGACAGGTCAAACTTCATGATGATCCGGGTCACGGTTCCTGGATACATCGGCACCGTCTCCTTCCATCCGAGTTCATTGTCGGCCGGAGGAATGATGGGGCCAGTGGGATTATACGGGGGGGCGCTGCTAAGGTCAAACAACTGCCGATTGATAACCTGGACATTCACCAGATGGAAGTGCATGGGGTGCACGTCGCCGGTTGTATTAAAGATCTCCCAAACTTCCGTGTCGCCATCGTCGACGACCTGCTCGGTGGCCCCAATTGTCTTAGTGGCAGCCGGTGGCACACCGTATTGAATATAAGAGGCCGTCCCTTCAAGGGGCGAACCAAAAGGCGCCGTTTCATCGCCGAGAATCTGGATGAGCCGGCCATAGGCGTCGAACCATTCGTTCAAACTCAGCCAACGGCTGAAAATTCCGGGGGGTGCAGGAACTCCGGCCTTGATGAGGCTCGGGTCGACAATGAACGGATCGAGACCGCCACTCAGGTCAGTATCTGTATTGATGCTCAGCGTATTGTCTGCCGGGCTTGCCGCCGCCACCACATTGAACCGCATGAGAACCCGGGTGTTGGGGCCGAAACCGTTATGGCCGGTGTTGGCCGGGTTGGTATTTCCAAACAGACCATCCCCGAAGTTAAAACCCGGGAAGTAATCATTACGGGCATCTCCCCCTGGGAATGGGGCGGGCGCGTCACTGTAAAGGATTACGCTCTTCCCAGCATACCCGGTGAAGTCGACGATGACATCGGGCCGCTCCGCCGGCGCCACGAGCAGAGATTTGAGTAACTGCGACGGGTCGACCTGGCCCGAGTTCGGATCTTGTCCATTGAGATCAAACGGTTGGTTGCTCGGGATTTTTGCAGGATTCGCCAGGAATCCTCCCTCGGTGCCGATCTGGAGCCAGGATGGGTCTCCCGTAGCATTGTTCACGAATGGTGTATTGATTGGGAATCCATTCGCATCCAGAGTGATTCCTTCAGGGCTGTTGTTAGCCTCGTAGAGCTGAAGGTTGAGGAACCGCGCATTGCAGGCGTTGAGGAGCCTCAAACGGTAGCGTCGCGCCTGGACCGTGGCCTGCGGGAAAGTCGTGCCGTTGACCAGCATGGTATCGCCGAAAAACTCGGGCACAACAGATGGATCCGGAAGGGTAAGGCCTCCCGGCGCGAGATCCCAGCGGCCAGAGCCATCGGGCTGGTTCGGCTCGTAGGTGTGGGCATACCAGAGGCTGCCTGGATCCTGTGCAGTTTTTTGAACGATGCTGCTCCATTTCGGGTCAGCGGTTTTGATGTCCGGGCCGACAAAGATTTTGTCCTGGACCACCAGCGGAATCTCGTTACCGCCGGCTTCGACGAAGTTAGGAAGGCCCTGGTTGATAAGACCCGCCTCGAAATTGTCGCGGAGCAGAATGCCGGAGGCGATACCAGCATAGGCGTTGATCCGGGTGATGCCAAAGGCATGATCGTGGTACCACAGGAAACGGGCGCTCTGGTTCATGGGGTAGTAGTATTCGGCGCCGCCTAAGATAGCGAAAGGATTCAGGACCTTGTTGTTCAGGAAGCTCGACCCGTGGTGACCGAGAGCGTCGAACCAGTCGAAGGGACCGCCGTCGCTGATCCATGGGACCAGGCCGCCGTGTAAATGGACAGCTGTCCGGTTAACCTGCTGGTTTGCACCGGGTATGGTCGTATCGACGGGAATGATGTGTTTATTGACGAAGAGCAGATTCTGGAAGGTGATCTGGATCGGTGTTCCCTTCTGGGCCACGATTAGCCCGCTCAAATGGGTCGGCTTGATGTAGTTTCCCAACCCTCTGGTCGGGGCAAACCCCCACAGAGCCGTTTTGCCCAAACCCGTCGAGGTGGGCACGATCTGGTCCTCGAACTGTATGATGCCCATGAGGTAATGCGTCACGCCCGTGACGGGCGCCGGCAAGAGACCCGGCAACGCAACCGGAATCCCCCCGGGACCAACGCCTCGTAGCGTCGTGCCGAAGAGCGGAATGCCCGGGCTCTGATAGAATGCATGGGCAGAACCGACATTCCATTTCACGGGGAGAGCGGGCAGGCTAAGCCCTGCACCTGCTATCATTGCTCCTTTTAAGAACTGTCGTCTTGTAACGTTCATAACTCTTCCCTCCTCATTCTTGGAGTTTTGATAAATTCTTTTCTGTTAAAAAAGGAATCATTCTGAAATCTCACCTGCTTTTTCCCACGTAGACTCTCCAACTTCTCCGTATCCTCTATCACCTCCTCCGTTCAAAAGTGAAATCGCGTAACCCCCTTATTGGGCATCTACATTGAACTTAGCCGTGGAAATCTTCCCTCCGAGGTTTATCTTTATCGCGATAATCCAGGGGCCGGACATGATGAAATTCATCTTCGCCCTGTATTTCTCCCCTTTTAACTTTGCGTCCGTGATGTAATTCATCGGTGCCATTCTCGGCATCGGCGGCATGTAATAGTTCACCAGGACCTTCGCGTCTTTAATGCAGTTTCCTCCGCAGTCTCTTATCTCTATTTCGATATTGTTATCGCCCACGACAGGGGGGCTTCGATCGATCCTTACTTCGGCCTCATACTCACCCACCATTTTCTTCGCCTCATATCCCCTGGCGAAGGCGATTCCCGAAATGAAGGCGAGGACTAGGATCAGGGAGAAAATTTTTCTCATATCGATTCTTGTTAGGTTCGGCTTTCTTTAACCTTTGGAACTCGGCTACAGACCGGGATTTTCTCCTGTATTCAATTCAAACGCATTTGCTTGACCAAGACAGAAGGCGAAAACCATTCGGCACTCCGATCGGATCACCTTACTAAGCACCAAGGTACTAAAATCCTCATCGCTATGGAATACGTAAAAATACACATTCCTTAGGTAGGGAAAAACTGTATTTTTTCCAAAAAATTCCTTCAGTTAAACGTGGGAGTCTACGCAGTCTCCAATTTATCGGATTTTTCTCATATTTACCGTATTTTTCCGGTAGAGCCCTGCTGGCACTAAAGAACGATGAGAAAGTGATACGGTGGGTGACTCGTGCAGGAGCATTAAATAGGATGAAATGCTTTTACATCGCCGTTCCGAGCGATCCCGCCACGGCAGGAGGGCGTGCCTTCACGCAGGCGCGGCAACCTGGTCTTGTGAAATACGAGATTGCGGAGCCCGTCCTGATTAAATTGAAAAATCTCCGGGCTGCCTCCCATTGGAGGTTGCGATAAGGCAAAGCCCGAATATACTGTTTTTTTTCTCTGAAAATACGGTCTTTGCCTGATTTCTTTTTCGATGGCTGATCTTGTAAGCTGAGCATCAACAAAAGGGAAAAGATTAGCGTATGATTCGTAAGAGTGTGATATCGCTCGTCGTGATCCTCCATTGCTTAGCGCCCTATTCGGTCAAGAAGGTTAATGTCCAATGCTCATGCGGGTGCCGAGAATGGCCATGTTATTGCTGTCAAAGACCTGAAAATTCTTGCAACGGGACGTCGGTCCGTCAGTGCAAATGCGACACACACGACGAATCCGATTTTCAATCTCCGGCAGCTACTACAAATCGTCCTTCCATGGAATTCTTCTTTGATCAAACGGGTCATATCGTCTGTTCGAATAACGACTTAACCTTACCGGGCTATAAAGAGCCTCCGATGAAACCCCCGCCCACTGTTTGAGAAATACATAAATTCTTATTGAAAACAAACGTAAGGGCAGTCTCCTGTAGGGAGGTGTTCACTCAAGTATCTTTTCTATCATCAAAGGAGAGAAAATGAGAAAAATATCGATACTTATGATCATGATGTTCTGTATTTTAGTCACGGCCGCAGCTTTCGCTCAGGATGACATAAAAAAGTATCCATCCTGTAAATACTGTGGCATGGATAGGGAGAAGTTTGGACACAGCAGAATGCTCATGGAGTATGACGACGGGACAAGTCTGGGAGCCTGCAGTCTCCATTGCATGGCCGTTGAACTGGCAATTCACATCGACAAAACGCCCACGGTCATCCTTGTAGGAGACTACAACTCTAAAACCCTCATCGATGCAGAAAAGGCTTTCTGGGTCATCGGCGGAAGCAAGATGGGCGTCATGACGAAGAGAGCCAAATGGGCTTTCGAAAAAAAGGAAGACGCCGAAAGATTCAAGACAGAGAACGGCGGTGACCTTGCCTCCTTCGAACAGGCGGTCAGGGCTGCCTACGAAGACATGTATTCCGATACCAAGATGATTCGGGAAAGAAGAAAAATGAGGAAGATGGAACATAAACATCAATAGAACCTCGGTGACAGTGTTAGTGTCAGTGACGGTAAAGAGAAACCGATACTCCAGAGCTTGACCCTAGGAAAAAATTATCTAATTGGTGCGATCATGAAAGGAAAAAGAAATAACAGAATTTCAATGATCTTGGTTTTCTTACTGACACTGACACTGTCACTGTCACTGACACTTATCCGTGACGGTGAATCGGAGCGAACATGAGAAAAATAAGAGGCAACGGGACTTTACTTATCCTATTTTTTTTACTCACACCGACACTGACACTAATCACTGATATCCACGGCGGCGATCGAAAGCCGATCAAACCCTCTCCGAAGGACAAATGCCCGGTCTGCGGGATGTTTGTCGCTAAATATCCTGACTTTCTCGCCCAGATCTTGTTCAAAGATGGTTCTTCCGTCTTTTTTGACGGGACAAAAGATATGTTCAAGTATTATCTCAACCTGAAAAAGTATCAACCGACAAGAAATGTATCCGACATCGATAGCATCTATGTCACGAATTACTATGACTTAACCTTGACGGACGGGCGATCGGCTTACTTTGTCTTAGGAAGCGATGTCTATGGCCCCATGGGCAGGGAGCTGATTCCCTTCAAGAAAGAGGTGGATGCGAACGAATTTAAAAAAGATCATCAGGGTAAATCCGTCCTGAAGTTCGGCGAGGTCACCTATGAGATGGTCAAGAGCCTTGATTAGTTATCCGTTATTGGCTAAATTGAATCGATGGAGCCTTTGAGGAAGTCGAACCTCTTCTTCTTATACCTTGCCGTCAATCTGATCCTTTTCTCCCTCCTGTTTGTCCATGCCTCCTTCAAAAAAGAAGCGGCGGCAGGGTCGATCAAAGAAAAAGGAGAGATGGTCCGAACATTTGTACTCACGGATCTCTGCCTTTTCACCGAGGCAAGCTATACGAGGCATTTATCCCAGGCCGATCTGTACACCCCCTTCCAGGACTCCCCGATGTCCCTCGAGCACTTTCCATCCGGGTCTATTGCGGCTCCGCCGCCAGGTTTGAGGAAGATGAATGGAAAAATGGATTGAGCGGCAGAGGAACGTCATCGATTTTACGCTATCTTCTCTTCTGAGAAGGAAAGGGAAGAATATTGCCCTGGTCAGCGTCTACACCTTTGTCGTGTTTATGCTGGCTTCCGTCATGTTCTTTGTCCACTCGGTCAAAAGGGAGGCTTCCATGATCTTGAAGGACGCCCCCGAAATGGTCGTCCAGAGAATGGTCGCGGGGAGGCACGAACTGATTCCCATCGGCTATATCGACAAGATTAAGGATATTCGGGGGGTCATCTCCGTCAAGGGACGGCTTTGGGGATACTATTACGACCCGGTCGTCGGTGCCAACTATACCTTGATGGTTTCCGAAGATTCCAATGTCGGTGCCGGAAATATCGTCATCGGCCAGGGCATCTCAAGAGCGAGGCTTGCCTTTGTAGGAGATTCCCTGGAATTCAGATCCCATGATGGGAAAATTATTAATTTGGAGGTGAAGACCATCCTTTCTCCCGAATCAGAATTGGTCTCTTCAGATCTGGTGCTGATTTCGGAAAATGACTTTAGAAGGCTCTTCGGAGGGTCCGGAGACTATGTGACCGACTTAACGCTTCAGGTCAAGAACCCGAGGGAACTTTCCACTATCGCCCTGAAGATATCGGAAATCCTTCCGGATACCCGGCTCATCCTGAGGGATGAGATCCTGCGGACCTATGATGCCGTCTTCAACTGGCGAGGAGGAATGATGATCGTCATCCTTCTGGGCACCTTGCTGGCTTTCATCATCTTCGCATGGGATAAAGCTTCGGGGCTGAGCCTGGAAGAGAGAAAAGAGATCGGTATTCTCAAGGCGATCGGATGGGAGACGTCCGATGTGATCTTGATGAAGTTCTGGGAAGGAATGGTGGTTTCTCTTACTTCGTTCCTGACGGGGGCCCTCCTGGCCTATGTCCATGTCTTCTTTGCATCGTCCGCCCTCTTTGAGCCTGCGCTCAAAGGCTGGGCGGTTCTCTACCCCAGGTTTAAACCCATCCCTTTTATCGATGCGTCCCAGCTGGCAGCCCTCTTCTTCCTTACGGTTGTCCCCTACACCGTGGCGACGATCATCCCTTCCTGGAGGGCAGCCACGGTTGATCCGGATTCCGTGATGAGATAAATGTCGTAGGCGCAGGCTTTAGCCTGCGAGAAAAATATGGTTTTAAGAGAAAAGAGCCACAGATTACCCAGGGAATTTTACAAAGGTGAAATATCCGCTGCCTTCACATTGTGTTTGAAGAAAGATTTAGGAAATGTAGACGCACGCTTTAGCCTGCGGGAACGTGAGATTGTAGATATATTTACAAGTTTTCTTACATCCGCAGCTATTAAAGAACGCTGTATCGTACCGGTTTACTGTTTTATGGACGACCACCAACATCTAATCATCAGCGGAATAGGGACCGATGGTGACATCTGGAAAACGGCAGTGAGCTACAAACAAAACACCGGATTTTGGATGTCCGTAAATAGGCCCGGAATGAAATGGCAGAAAGATTTTTACGATCATGTAATAAGAACCAAAGAGGATATGGTTACCCAAGTGAAGTATATTCTGAACAATCCGGTAAGGAAACGACAGATGTCATTTTGGGAGGAATATCCATTTAAAGGTTCGATAGGATGCAATCTAGGGGATTTTTTGAAAGAAATTGCCTGAAAAATTCCTCTTTGCATTTAAGAACGCAGGCTAAAGCCTGCGGCTACGAAATATGATCGAATTAATTAACATCCGCAAAGTCTTCAACCAGGGTAGGCCCAACGAGTTCGTGGCCATCGGAGGAGTGAGCTTATCGATCGATTTCAATAAGGCGACCGTCCTCAGGGGCCCGAGCGGTTCGGGGAAGACGACGCTTCTAAGCTTGATCGGATGCATGGCGAGACCCACTTCCGGGAGAATCACGCTTTCCGGCCGGGAGATCACGAGTCTTCCCGAGCGATTTCTTACCGAAATCAGGCAGAAGACGTTTGGATTTATCTTTCAGCAATTTAACCTGATCAAAGGCGTGACGGCGCTGGAAAACGCCATGCTTCCCGCCTATCCTACGGGAGAAAAGCATGCCTCTCTTAAGAAGAGAGCCTTACACCTCTTCGATCTTTTCAATATCTCGCGGAAAACGGCCTCCAGGGTAGAATGGCTTTCCGGCGGAGAGGCCCAGCGAGTAACAATCGTCAGGGCTCTGATCAACAACCCCTCCGTCATCATCGCGGATGAACCCACGGCCCATCTCGATACAAAGCTTTCGCAGGAATTCATGGAAATCATCGCCAGACTGAAGGATGAACAGAAGACCGTCCTGATCGCAAGTCACGACCCGATGGTGTATGAATCTTCCGTCATCGACCGGGTGGTTAATGTCCGGGATGGCAAGGTCGATGAGGCGGCGTGATGATATTCCACCCTTCCATCCTCGCCCTTTACGTCGCCTCCCTCCTGATCAGTTTTATGGTCCTCTATTCTGCTTCCTATGGCGTTCAGATCCTCAGAAAATGGGATATTCGGAGCGGAAGCGAAGGCCAGCTGATTCTCGAGAGAAAGACCTACCTTATTTCAACGCTCCTCACCTACGCTTTTGGTTTTGAGCTTCTTTCCCTCTTCCTCTTTGTCTTTACGGTCGACCGCCTGCATACTTTCTTTGTCGGAGCCATGTGTGCCGCAGGAACGCTCTATGTAAACGGGTTTGGGTACCCTGCGCTGATTCTGAAGATGGTCAATTTCTTACTCGCAGGCCTCTGGCTCATTCTGAATTATGCCGATAACAGAGGCTATGATTATCCATTGATCCGAACGAAATACTTGCTCCTTCTCAACCTGGCTCCGCTGATCCTGATTGAGATGGCGCTTCAGGCCAATTATTTTCTTAGGCTCAAACCCAATATTATCACTTCATGCTGCGGGAGCCTTTTCAGTATTGGGGAACAGGGTTTGACATCGGGGATGGTCGCCCTGCCGATTACTCCTATGAAGATCGCCTTCTATCTTGCGATGGCTTTAATGATTGCCTCGGGCCTGTATTTCTACCGCAAAGGAAGGGGGGCTTATTTATTTTCTTCTCTCTCGGCTATCACCTTACTCGTCTCCCTGGTATCGATCCTCTCCTTTATCTCCCTCTATTTTTACGAACTGCCAACCCATCACTGTCCATTCTGTATCTTGCAGAAGGAATATGGATACATCGGTTATCCCCTCTACGTGGCCCTTTTCGGCGGAACGATTTCCGGGATGGGAGTGGGCGTACTTATGCCCTTCAGAAATAGAAAGAGCCTGTCAGAAGTCCTCCCTTTGATTCAAAGGAGACTGACCATCGCTTCGCTGGTTCTGTTTATTTTATTTACGGCGGTCGTGACCTACCAGATGATATTTTCAGGGCTTATCTTAGGAGAATGATAGACCTTGCCGCCTAAAGATCGATCCATTTCTTCTCGGTTCTTTTCCGGCACTGTTACGGCGGGCGTTCTTGCCATGGCTGTCTGCAGGAGGTGGCGAGACTCTGTTTGCATGAGATGAGAATTGAATGGGATGTGTCCCGAAATTAGCCCCCTGGTTCACCCGGGAGGGCCAAAGAACTCCCAGGGATGATGGGGGCACTGCTGTATTTTTGGAAGTACTGCAGTACCCGCTGGACGTAGGCCTGTGTCTCTTGGTACGGAGGGAGACCTTCATATCGAAAAACAGCCTCCTCCCCCGCATTATAGGCTGCTAAGGCCAATTGCAGATCCCCGTTAAACAAGTTCAAAAGATAGCGAAGGTGCCGGACTCCCCCCTCAATATTGTCTGCGGGATGAAAAGAATCGTTGACTCCGAGGATCTTAGCCGTCCCCGGCATGATCTGCATCAAACCTTTGGCACCCGCTCGGGAGATAGCCTGGGGATCAAAGTTTGATTCCGCCTTGATAACGGCCTTGACCAGGGCGTGATCCACGCCGTATCTCTCTGAAGTTTTTCGGATTATTGGGTCATACTGATCAACATTGGCCCCCAGACGAAATCGCACCCACCCATCTCTTAAGACCAAGGTGTACCTCTTGTCAGGCACATTTGTGAAATGGGCAACTCCATTCTCATCCACATATTTGTACATTTCAGCCAAAGAAAGAGAAGGGAAACACAACCCAAGCCCGATTATCCCGGAAAAGAGAATCAACAGCGTTTTCTCATAATTGGGTCTCATCACGGATCCCTCAATTTGACTTGATGGCGAGAAGCTCCCGCTAACCCAATATTCCACTATTCCATTTCTTAGACATAGCCTTTTTGGATGGCGTATTTGACGAGGTCGGCGATATTTTTCAAATTCAATTTCTCCATGATATTGGCACGGTGCCGCTCTACGGTACGGGCGCTGATGAACAGAAGATCACCGATCTCCTTACTCGATTTTCCCTCTGCAATCAGCTTTAGGACTTCTCTTTCGCGAGTTGTCAGTCTCTCAGGTTCAAGAGAGGGTTGATAATCGCCCCTGCTTATTTTTACCCAATCGTCCGTTAACCCCTCAGAGAGCTTAGGCGACACATAAATCTTCCCCTGTCGGACTCGATCGATCGCTGAAAAAAGTTCGGTATCCGCATCTTCTTTCAAAAGATATCCTTCAGCACCAGCGGTGCGGGCCTGATGGAGGTACTCTTTATCTTTATGCATGGTCAGAACTAATATCTTTACCTTCGGATGGTTCATCTTGATGTCACGGATGGCCTCAAGCCCGCGGAGATTCGGCATGGAGATATCAAGAATAATCAAATCAGGAACCAATTTCTCCAAAAGCTTCAGGAGCTCCAGGCCGCAGTCGGCTTCTCCGACTACTTCAAGGTCGGATCTTTCTTCGAGAATCCTTTTTAGACCCTGTCGGAACATGACATGGTCATCCACTAAAATTATATGATAAGAGCCCACTAAACACTTCCTCCCTTTTCCAAGGGGACACGAAAGGTAATTCGCGTGCCTTTCCCTTTTTCACTCCATATTTCAAGAGACCCTCCTAACATTCGTGCCCGTTCCTCCATGATGGCTAACCCTAAACCCCTCTCGTCGGGATTGACCGTGGCAGCCCGAAGTGCATCAAACCCTATCCCATCGTCTTCTACGGAAAAAGAAACCTTACCCTCATGCTCTTTGATCACTACGGAGGCATCCTTCGCCCGGGCATGCTTCCTTATATTCGTAAGAGCCTCTTGAAGAATCCGATAAATCGTAATCTGTGCATCCCGTGGAAACCACTCGTCGATGCTCCCGACATCAAGGATCATCTTAATCTGATGGTCTGTTTTGGAATTTGTAACCAGCCATTGAATGGCAGCCAAGAGACCGGCGTCTTCAAGGATGGAGGGGCTTAAATCCCGCGAGAGCCGCCGGACGTTCTCAATGACCTGATTGATATATTGGGAAATGGCTTCACACTCGTCCTTGGCGGCGGCTTGATCCTGTGTCAGCTCCTTCCCGATAAACCTTAGCCGAAGCTTTATGAGCGATAGAGCTTGCCCCATTTCGTCGTGGATCCCTCTGGAAATTCTTCTTCGTTCTGTTTCCTGAGCCGTCAAGAGCTGGGATGAAAGATATCGAAGTTGCTTCTCCGATTCCCGGAGTGCTTTCTCTACGCTCCTCTGCTCTGTGACGTCCCTGCCAATATTGAACATGCCTACGACCGTCCCATCTTCATAAAGCGGAACCACATTTACTGAAAGCAAGCGAATTCTCCCATCTTTGGCATAAAAACTTCCTTCAAAGCTCTCAACCTTTCCCTGAAGGATATTGGTGAATACGCCCTTCGCTCTCGGTAAATCTTCAGGCGGGATGAGAGATTCAAACTCTTTCCCGGCTAATTCTGAAGCCTTGTAGCCGCTGATTTCTTCGCCCCTCCTATTCAAGAAGGTGAAATGGCCGCCTGTGTCTAGCGTCCAGATCGCGTCATGGGCATTCTCAACAATCGTCTGGTAGAGCGCCTTCGACTGTTGAATTTTATCTTCCAATATTGTTTTCTCCCGCCAATGCTTTGCCTCTTCCTGCGCCTTTGCTTTCAGGCGTTCATTGCCGATTAGGTATGCAGACCCCAGTAGGAAGGAAAAAAACACTGTGCCCAGAAGCAACACAGAACGTTCTAAGCTCTTTCTAATAAATGCCGAGGCTCTGTCATAAGGATAATTCACCACCACAACCCAAGATATGTCTGCGAATTTCACCGAGGCAAAACCAGCAAGCATTCTTGATAAATCCTTCACAGTATAATCGGTCGTTCCTTCACCTTTTTCTAAGATTTCATCAATATAGTTGAACGAGATATGGCACTGAATGCACGTTTCGTCTGGTTGGTGGACTTTTTTAGATTTCATCTCGGGATGGCCAGAATGGAACAGAACTGTACCGTCTCTATCGATAATCCAGACGTGGTGTTCGCTAAGCTTATAGTCTTTTAGCTCATTGGTAAGAAACTTCTTCAAATCGATTAAGAATGACAGCGTGCCGGTAAACTCCCATTCCCATTGGCCAGATTTCTCAGAAGAAGCACGATGATAAAGCGGCTTGGCGAGAACGATCTTGAATTCATTGGACGAAATATCTTCCCTGTCACTTGACCTCGATTGCATCTGCGCTTGCCAATCTTCTTCACCTGTTAACAGGGGCGAAATAAATAATCTTTCCCTGTTCTCTTTTTTTTGAGCCCAGAGAAAAAATGGCCTCTGGCCTTGACTCGAACCAATTACCTTCCTATCTGTGGAGAAGACCATCATCCCCTTCTTATCAAACAAAGAAATGTTATCAGTATAATCCTCCTTCATCTGCCTCGAATAGGTTCGGATATCCCTTTTTAGGAACTCCTTATCCTTTATCGGGTTAGATGCAGATGATGGAAACGTTTCTAAGATACGTCGGTGGGCCCACAACAGGGTTTCTATCTGCTCAGCAAGGTGCTGGGCGTGCAGAAGCTGGTGTTCTTGGAAATATAATAAAAAGATCCTTTCATTCGCCTTGTGCTGATAAAAGGACACAATGGCAATACAGGTCAGGAGAAAAATGGAGAGAAAAATGATTACCCACTTTGCTTTCATGGTTAAACGCTCTGCAACCTATTTTACTTACCTTTCAATGTTTGCATATGCGTAATAAATAGTATTTTCTGTCTAAAAACCGTGTATTTTGTTATGGAGAATCGCGTTGGCGGGTTAGCTTTTTTCACAATAAGTCCGGTCCTCTTTTTAGGACCTAGTGAAGAAGCCTTCTGTTTCCATCAATGGAAGAATGGTAGAACCAACGTTTTCTTGTTGAAAAACCTTGAGGAATTGTGGTTAGATATAAAGTGGAATGGAATTGGAAAGACTCCAAAGAATTGTGATCCATTGCCGAAAGTGTCCCCGGCTGGTTGCTCATCTTCAACAGGTGTCCCGGCACAAGCCCAAAAGATACCGGGATTGGGATTACTGGTCAAACCCCCTTCCCAGTTTCGGAGATCCAGACGCTCGGGTTCTGATCGTCGGACTGGCGCCTGCCGCGCAAGGTGGAAACCGGACGGGCCGAATGTTTACAGGAGACCGGAGCGGAGAGTGGCTATTCAACGCGCTCTACCGATTTGGTTTCGCGAATCAACCCAACTCCCTTCGGGCGGATGACGGCTTTAAATTAGACGATTGCTATATTACCGCAACGATTCGATGTGCCCCGCCCAAGAATAAACCCCTGCCGGAGGAGATCGAAAACTGCCGGCCTTATTTTCTAAAAGAACTCGACCTTTTAAAGAATATTGAGGTCATTGTCCCTTTAGGTCAGATCGCTTTTACGCAAACCTTGAAGTCTCTGAGATTAAAAGGATACGATGTTCCGCCTCTTTCTTTCGGCCATGGTAGGGTTTATGAGGTTTCACTCCGAACTCAGCACTCCAAACTCCGAACTGTTTTTCTAATTACCACCTACCATCCCAGCCAGCAAAACACCCAAACCGGGAAGCTAACGAGGCCGATGTTCCACCGAATATTTAGAACGGTCAAGAAGAAGTTGGAAGTTGCGAGTTGAGAATTCTGAGTTAGGAGTTTAGATTTAAGAGGTCTTGAACTTTGAGCTTTCAGCCTTGAGCTTGATTCTATGGCGGTGCGTATTCCCATCGAGGACTGGATTGATCTTCACACCTTCTCTCCCAGGGAGATCCCTTCTCTTTTGGAGGATTATCTCCTCGAATGCCAGAAGAAAGGTTTCAAGGAGGTTCGAATCATCCACGGAAAAGGAAAAGGGGTGCAGATGAACATTGTCCATTCCTTTCTCGATAAAAGTCCTCTCGTCGAATCATTTAAATTGGCTCCGCCCGAGGCAGGCTCCTGGGGCGCCACGATCGCAATCTTAAAGGAACCAAATTAGATGGCAAGATTCTGGCTCGTTGCAGCGAGCATCTTTGGATTACTGAGCGTCGCCCTCGGAGCTTTTGGAGCCCATTCCTTGAAGAATATCCTGGACGATTATGGGAGGTCGGTCTACGAGAAAGCGGTCCTCTATCAGATGTTTCATACGATGGCTTTATTCGCCGTGGGGTTGATGCAGCATTTCCAGAAAGAGACACCCTTTTCCGGGGCAGGCTGGGGATTTCTTATCGGGATTGTCCTCTTTTCGGGAAGTCTTTATCTGCTGGCCCTAACAGGAATGAAATGGCTCGGAGCCATTACTCCCTTTGGCGGAGTGTCCTTTCTTGTTGGCTGGTTCTTGCTGGCATGGAGCCTCGTCAAAGGACGCTTTTGATTCTGTCCGACCACTATCAGCTGAGGCGTCCAATACGTTTCAAAGGGACCCCACCGTACGATCGTAACCTCGAACGTGTGAAAGGAGGGAGAGACATGCCAAATGAAGAAGAGAAGAGAAAAGGAATCAGCCGACGCCAGTTTCTCAAGAGATCGGCCGCGGCAGGCGCGGCAGTCGCTGCCGGCAGCCTCGTGCAATACGGCCCGGTGCCCGTTCAGGCGGCTCCGACCCGGTGGAACAAAGAAGCCGATGTGGTTGTAATCGGCGCAGGGGCGACTGGGCTTCCCGCGGCTATTATCGCCCAAGAAGCGGGAGCAACGGTAATCGTGGTGGAAGCGGCCTTTGACATTGGCGGGCACGCCATCACAAGCGGAGGGAACATCCCGCTCGGCGGCGGAACAAGTGCCCAGAAGAAGGCCGGTATCCACGATTCGCCGGACCTCGTCTTTCAGGATCTCACCGACTGGTCCATCGTCCAGCCCAACGGATTCCCCGATTATCGTTACAACGACAAAGAGATCATTCGGGCCTTCGCCGACAACAGCGCCCCATCGTTTGAGTGGCTAGTCGCCCACGGGGTCGTCTTCGTCGACAAAGCCCCTGACACCTTCGGTGGAATTTCAGTCGGAAACTCGGTCCCCCGTGAGATGCACTCCGCCGCGATGAACTGGCCGGCAGTTCAAACGGGCAAACCATTGGATCCCACGGTTCAGGCAACGACCTCCTCCGGTAACGGTCTGATGCGTCCGCTGGAAGTCGCAGCGAAGAAAGCGGGCGTGCAAATCCTGCTTGAGCACAAGATGGCGAGCATTTACCGGCAGACCCCGAATTCAGGCCGGGTGCTGGGGATCTCGGTCGATAATAAAGGCACTAAGTTGAACCTCCGTGCCAAAAAGGCCGTCATCATCGCCACCGGCGGCTCGACGGGCAACGTAAACTTCCGCCGGATGTTCGACCCACGTCTCACGGAAGAGTACTGCGGCCTATCGGGCATGCCCTGGTCTGATCAGGACGCCAGCGGAGAAATTGCCGCCATGGCCATCGGGGCATCTCTCTGGGGCCTGTATAACCAAACGGGAGAATTCGGCACCACAATTACGAAACCGGGTATGATCGGGTGCCAATACAATTATCGGAATCTAAGGTGGATGCCGGGAAGCCCTGTATTTCCCCTCGCCCGCGCCTCCGGCCTGCCGGTCTCCAACTGGCAAAACGTCATTCTTGTGAACATGCTGGGTAAACGGTTTTATGACGAGACTGGAGATCAGTTCACCGCCAACAATGCTAAATTGATCGATCCCTATGTTCCCGGCAGTTACTTGAACGCAGAAAACATAAAGTATAAGCCCAGTAACTTTATCAATGCCGCGTTGGCAGGGATCGGAGATCATCACAACGGAGGCGGCCCGATCTGGGCGATCTTTGATTCTGATGCGGTGACCCGAGAACGATGGAATCCGAAACCTCCCAATGTAGATATCGACGCCGGCTTCTTCTTCACTGCTGATACGCTGTCCGAATTAGCGGCCAAGATCGTCATGAAATATCAACGAATCCCCATGCCTCCAAAGAACCTGGAAGAGACGGTGGCCAGGTACAACTCGTTTGTGGACACGGGAAAGGACGAGGATTTCGCCAAACCATCTCCCAAGTACAAGATCGCCAAACCCCCCTTCTATGCGGCCTGGGCGACGCCCGTCGTTCACGATACACGCGCCGGTCTCCGGATCAACGCCAAGTGTCAGGTGCAAGACATGGATGGAAAGGTTATACCCGGTCTCTACTGCGGCGGCGAATCTGCAGGCGGTTTCAGCCAACACGGCCTGGCCCGGGCTATTTGCCAGGGTTACATCGCGGGAAGGAATGCCGCGGAGGAAAAAACAGCGGGGTAAGAGGAGGAGGAATCACGGGAGGAGAATCATGAAAAGAAGATTTCTCTCCCTATGCATCGGGGTGTTCCTGTTGGTGACGACCATTGTATCTACCGATGTGCCCCGAACCAATGGTCAGACGACGGCAACCTCCAAGGAGGCTTGCCTGGGTTGCCATGGACCTTTCGACAAGCTCGCTGCTGCAACCACGGGCTATGTGGCGCCAAGCGGCGAGAAGATCACCCCGCACCGATACGTGCCGCATAGCTCGAAAGAGGCCAAGGGAATTCCAGAGTGCAGCAACTGTCATCAGCCGCATCCAGCCGAGCCGACGGCAAGCGATCTTGCCGCCCTCGCCAAGCCCGATGTCCAGTGGTGCTATACGACCTGCCACCACAGGAACAACTTCGAGCCTTGCAAGGACTGTCACAAGTAGGAAATCGCGGTGATTCACCATGCAAAGATCATAGTCTATGGTTCGCTGTTCATTGTTCATCGTTAAGAGAAGGAGGTTAAAATGAGTATTCCAAGACACTGTCCGGGTTTTGAGCAATTTAAGGGTCTGAAATCTTTCGTCTGCAAATGTCCGAGTTGTGGGAAGGAAGTCGAGATCTTCTCGGATGAATTTGACAAAAAACATACCTGCAGGGGTTGCCATCAGGAGATTGACTTTACCAAATGTACCTTGACAGGAGGAGCCATAGACAAGTCGCCCCGCTGAGCAACAGAGGTTCTGAATTCCGACGACTTCCCTAGCCTGCCTGCCCAGATAGGGATGAACAGGTCAAACATAAGTCGAGAGCTTTCCCAAACTCAGCAAGACTCATGTTGAGTACCTCCTTTTCTAAGGAAGTTGTCAATACCCTTAGTGGAAGTTGACCAAACTGAGGATCGCCCCTCTTTTGAATCCATTTGCATTACCCGCGGTTGTGTGTTATATAAGACCCGTTCTCGTGTTATCAATTTATTCCCGCCTTAATTACCCTTAATTGATTACGCGTAAACAGATCTACAAATAAACCCAAATATTTGAAAGGAAAACTATGCAAACAGAGAAGTTTGAGGCTCTGGCAATCTCTAAAGAATTGCGCAGAGCCGTTCAGGACGTAGGTTATGAAGCCATGACCCCCATTCAGGGAAAGGCTATCCCTCTGATTCTTCAGGGGAAAGATATTATCGGACAGGCACAGACAGGGACAGGAAAAACGCTCGCTTTCGGCCTCCCTCTGCTGAATTCGATACAACCCTCCAACAGGAAGACCCAGGCGATCGTTCTATGCCCTACCCGTGAGCTGGCTGTTCAGGTGGCAGACGAACTCAAAAGAGTTCTCATTTACAAGAGGGAAATTAAAGTGCTGCCTATTTACGGAGGACAGACAATCGGGCAGCAGATCCACGGACTCAGGGCCGGTGCCCATGTTATCATAGGGACGCCCGGTCGCACCATAGACCATATTAACAGGGGCACGTTGAAACTCGATAAGGTGAAGACCGTTGTCCTGGACGAAGCGGACAAGATGCTCGACATGGGTTTTGTTGAAGATGTGAAAAAGATCCTTCGGCAGATCCCCGCGGAGAGACAGACCCTGCTCTTTTCGGCGACGATGTCCAAACCGATCCTCGACCTGACCCGGAAATACCAACGGGACCCGGAGTTTGTCAAAGTGGTCCAGAAACAATTAACTGTCCCTCATGTGGAGCAGTATTACCTCGGAGTCAAAGAGGGCATCAAGCTGGATGTCCTGTGCCGCCTCATCGATCTGCACAGCCTGAAGTCTTCCCTCGTTTTCTGCAACAGGAAAAGGAGTGTGGACGAAGTGGTCAGGAAGCTTGGCGCAAGAGGCTATCCCGCACAAGGTCTCCATGGAGACATGACCCAGCCTCAGCGGGTACGTGCCATGGACAGGTTCAAAAGGAATATCTCGGAGATCCTCGTGGCCACCGACGTCGCAGCGAGGGGCATTAATGTGCAGGACATTCAAGCCGTTTTTAATTACGACCTTCCCATGGATATAGAATACTATGTCCACCGAATCGGCAGGACCGCGCGTGCAGGGAAGAAGGGACATGCTTTTTCCTTCGTGGTGGGGAGGGAAATCGGAAAGCTCCGGGCGATCGAAGCATATGCTGCCACAAAAATTGCGTCCATGCCTCTTCCTTCCATTGCGAATGTGGATAAGGCAAGAACCATCCCTGCTCAAAGGGGAAAAGGCATGGGCGGATACAGGCAACACCAAACGGCATACACAGGATCCTGAGCAACTCCGATGGGAAGCGTTCTCTCTTGGTCTCAGGACAAAAAAAGAAGTGGATCTCGACGACTTCAAGAACAAATATGACTGGGGTCTGTCCACCCAAAAGAGAAAATACTGGCAGCCACGGCATTCTTAACAGTTGCCTTATTTTTGGGTGAGATAGGTCTCTTAGGTGACGATCTTATCGAGAGGCTGACAACCGGGGCGACAAGGATGGGGTATATTGGAACGGTGGTCTTCCTGATATTGCTTGTGGGTTGGATTGGTTACAAGAGCTGGAAACAGAGAATCAAAAGGATAATTTCTTATTGAATCAAATATGGGAGGATCGTTAATGAGATCATTCGCTATCGTCTTATCGTTGACAATACTTAGCCTTTTTCCCCAGTCGATTTTTGCTGCTCCCGGACACGAGGTCGGTCATCTTTTCTTCATTGAGCGCAGTAAAAACAAGAACCTTGTTCAGTATGACATCCGCCTCACGGAGAATCGGGATCTTGCTGATTCAAGGCCCGTGAATGCTTACTGGATTTTGGAAAATGGCAGGCGTGAGGAACTGAATTCGCTGGAGAAGAATTATGCTTATGGAATTGTCCGTCAAGAAAAGTTGGACAAGGACAAGCTCAAGGTCATTCTGGCCGCTTTTAAAGGTTGGGAGATCATCGTCGAAAGAATCAACAATTCTTTTAAAGCAGTGATTTCCATCAATGGCAAGGAGAGTATCCTCCAAAAAATCTATATAAAATCCGAAGAGACGGGGGCCGCATTTCCAAGGGTCCTTTATGTCGAGCTTTTCGGGAGGATTAAGGAAACGGGTCTTCCCATCAAAGAACGGATTGGTCCTAAATAACTCCTTCGACGGTGAAAAAGGGAGGGGAGACATGGAAAAAGGTGGGATACAGGTAACAACGTTAACTGATTTGGCGGAGTTCAAATCCTTGCACTGCCTTAATTAAAACTACCGATCTTTCTACGTATCTGTTGACCTTTTCATTCCGGTTTCATAGAATGTCATTGAAGACCGATTTCTTATCTTCAGAATATCCTTAAAATTGACCCTTAAGAAGATCTGACTCCTGTAAGGCAGGAGGATATTCTATGAAGGAGTTGATGTGAAGCAAAAGTCGAAATTCCACGAACCTTTACACCCTCAAGATACGGAACATGAAACATTCGATTGCCGCCATTCAAATCCCAGTATTTGTCGAAGGCATAATTTACAACGGGTCTGCGCCTATGTGAGGGACGATAATATTTGTAAACATCCACCTTCATCTTGGAAACCCCAATTCAACAAACTTCAACTTAAAAAGGAGTAGTCTCCACGAGCAATCGTCTGGTAGATTTTTGCGAGTCCCTCCTTGACTGCGAAAATAAGACTGCACAAATTTCACTTTTAATCTGCTCAAAACATCTCGAAAAGGAAATTTCATTTAGTCAGCTGAAGTCAATAAAATGCCCCTCTCTACTTTCAAGGCAGATTTTTTGGTAATCTTCAATGGCTCAGGCATCGGGGCGCTGAGGACTTGTAAGTGTTATCGCTAATCAGAAGTGAATCCATTCAAATCCCCTAAATCGAGATATTTCAGTTTTCAAGTTCTGACGATTTCTCCTTCGATCTTCTCTCCGAGGTGAAGGATCCCGAGGGTGGGTCGGTGAATCAAAGAACGTGTGGGAGAGCCAGGATTGAAGAAGTAGATATTTTTGTCCTGATGACTCGCCGGGGCATGACTGTGACCGTAGACGATGGCCGCCACTTCATCAAATTCCTCCCGGATGCGTGATTCGATTCCAAAGGGAGGCCCCCCTCCGTGGATGAGGCCGATCTTAAACCCTTTGACTTCGATCACCCTCTTCCGGGGAAATGCCTTCTGAATATCCAGGGAATCCATATTCCCATAAACAGCAATCAATTCTTTCTGGCTTGAAAGATACTCCGCGATGCTCCAGTCCACGAAGTCTCCCGCGTGAAAAATCTTTTCCACGTCCTTGAAATGAGATTCAACCATCTTCCTGAATTCAAGGTGAGGCTCTCTCAAGTGGGTATCTGAAATGACACCGATTCTCATACCAAACTCCGGTTGAGGCGAAAGGTCTGAGGCTCGCTTCCCTTAAGGCAAAATCTTTTTGCCTCCAACCTCAAACCTCCGACATCAATCTTCTCACTATCTCGCCAATTCTACCATTGAGTAATAAACCCCCGTTGCCACTTTCTGCATGAATTCGAAATTCAGGGTTTCTATCGTGTCCGAGTGAAGATGGTAGTTCGGGTTTCGCAAAAAAGAGGTATCCGTCACCAGAAGGGCTGCATATCCTTCATCCCAAAAGATACTGTGGTCGCTCAGCCTCATTTCTTCCATCCCCTTCCCATTTCCGGGCACCTTGAAAAACTCCAAAGGAAGCTCGGGGATATGAGTTTTGAAGGATTGGCAGACTCTTTCCAACAGTTTCTGCGATCTCTCATTTCCGACGATGGCGATAAAGTCTCCTACATTGGGATAATACTTTGGGTCGAGAAACGGAGGATAATCCTGTCTCGGACCGGTAAACCCCACCATTTCCAATGAAATCATTCCGAGGATTTCCTCTTTCCCTTTCTTCAGACTCCCGACATACTGGGAACTACCGAGATAACCATATTCTTCGAGGGTGAAGGCAATCAACCTTACGGTCATCTCTAAGGAGACAGACTCAATATTTCTCGCGATCTCGAGAAGCACGGCAACGGCACTGGCATTATCATCCGCCCCGGGAGACCCGGGAACCGTGTCGTAGTGGGCTCCCAGGATAAGAACTCTGCCGGGAGACATCCTCCCTTTCTTTTCTGCCACGATGTTCTTGTAAGACCTCCCTTCCCATTCGAAGCATTCTTCTTTGACCTCCGATCCGGTCTTGAGAAACTCGTTTTTAATGTACTGCGCCGCCTGCTCCAACTTGGGATACCCCTCGTGCGGATTCCGGTCAGACTGCAGGTTTTCCACGTGCTTTCTCAGACTTTCAACGGAAACCATCGCCCTATTCGTTTCGATATTTTTGTCCCCGATGAATCCGATCAACAATAGCAAAAGAGCGATCAGAAGAGGAATGCGCCCGTTCATTTTCCGGTGTTAAGTTTGTTCATCGTATTTTAAAAACAATTATTTGTCAATTCCACTTGCCCCTTCCTCCATGCTCCTTGTCGAAAAATACTGCCTTTCCACATGAAAAATACAGGGTCCCACGTATTTAAACATTCACTGCGCTTTGATATTGTAAAGTTAAGAGGATCAATTTTTTTCATTTCATCCTCCTTAGGCTGGGCCCCCCCTCCCAGCCTTTTTTTTGGCCGAAGTAGATTATCCTTCACGCCATCCCTCTGCCTCATCGGACTATGTCGCCATTGACGAAAGACCACTTCGACTTTCTTTCCCCTTCTGAGTCGATTTAAGCTATAATGAACAAATGCCCATCGGTAGGAAGAAAAAGGCCATTGTTCATATCGCCAAGGAAAACCTTCACCTGGATGAAGAAACTTATCGACAGATTCTGAAAGGGGTAGCAGGGGTGGAAAGCGCGACCCAGCTGACTGAAGAAGGCTTCGAGAAGGTGATGAGACGGTTTCAAGAGATGGGTTTTAGGGGCCTCCTCCCCGACCCTTACCAGCCCGTTCCCAAAGGACGGCTCATCCCCCCTGAGAGCCCCCAGGGTCAGGAAACGATTACTCCAAGCCAGCTCAATTTCATCTCTTACCTCTTAGAAAAATTGGGCTGGGAGAAAGGACATTATCAGGCTCTCTGCCGGAGAATCATTAAGAAACCCGATCCCTTGACCAAGCGGGATGGACAAAAGATGATCATCGGTTTGATGGCCATACTCAGGCAAGCCGCAATTCGAAAGAGGAAAAAATCATGAAAAGGTATGTGATCATCGCCCTGGTTTTAGCCTTGTTTATCGCTCTGGTACTCATCGCGATCAGCAATGAGACTCTCCCGCCCTTCGTCGAAGTGGAGGTGATGGGAGTCAGGCTGGATGCGGTTGGAAGCAGTCCGGTCGTCCTCCTGGCGGATAAAGAAGGAAAGAAGGCACTCCCCATTTGGGTTGGCCTTCTCGAAGCCAGTGCGATCGATAAGGAACTGAGAAACAACACTTCCCCAAGGCCGATGACCCATGACCTTCTCTATTCCATCCTTGCGCAAGCTCACGTCAAGGTGAAGGAGGTCAGGATTGTCGACATCCGAAACAATACTTATTACGCGACACTTTTTCTCAACATCGACAAGGGGATCGTTGAAGTCGATGCTCGGCCCAGCGATGCTATCGTCATTGCACTCAAATCCAAAACGCCTATTTTCGTCTCGGCCAAGATTCTCGACGAACAGGGAATCGCCCTTGCCAAGAAGAGTGCCTTGAATGAGCGGTTTGGAATTCGCGTCCAGGAGCTGACCCCTGCCTTGGCTTCCCACTTCAACTACAAGGGGCAAAAGGGCGTACTGGTGGCGGAAGTCATCCCGGGCAGTACCTCGGAATCCCACGGGATCAAAGCCGGGGACATTATTAGTAAAGTCAATTCAACAGAAGTTGGGAGTGTGGAAGAGTTTCAAGAAATCTTTGATTCGGCCCGGGCGGGGGATTCGGTTCGCATCGGGCTCTTCAGGGATGATCGATCCATGGAAATCCAGATGACCCTGAAACCCTGACCTTTCCTATTTTCCTCATTTCTCTCGTTAGGGCGTGAGTTTGTTCAACGAATATTCCCTCTTGCCAGGGAGGCGAAGGTGCCTCCAAAACAGAGAAGGGTAAAAAAGGTAAAGGCCAGTTTGATGCATCTCAAGAATACCGGATAGGTTTCGGGCGTGATCTGGACTTTCCCGAGATAGATGGAAAATATCAAAACCGCAATTCCCATGCTGAAGGCCATTCCGGTGATTCGCATGGTCGAGAGCGTTCCAGAGGCCACTCCGTAAAACCTGCTTTCAACAGAGCTCATCACCGCATTGGCGTTGGGAGCCGAGAAAAGGCCATAACCAAAGCCAAGAAGAATCAATGTGCCGAGGATGAAGGCCAAGGTTGTTTTTTCATTTAAAGCGATAAGCAGGCCAATCCCCAATCCCGTCAAAACCAATCCGATGGAAGCAACGATTCGTGGCTCGATCCTGTCGGAAAGCTTGCCACTGAAGGGTGAGCAGAGCGCTTGCACTACGGGTTGGGCGATCAGGATCAACCCCGCATTTTCAGGCGTTAGTTTTTTGATATACTGTAAGTAAAGACTCAAAAGGAACGTGATTGCGAAGCTTGCACTGGAATGAATCAGCGTTGCCAGGTTTGTGAAGGCGAACGTTCGATTGTTCCTGAAGAGCTTGATCTCCAGGACAGGGGTTCTCACTTTCGTCTCCCACCTGATGAAGAGGAGTGCGACCAGGAGTCCCGCAAGGACAAGTCCTGCGCCCTGCAACGTCGACAGTTGAGAAAAACCATACAGGATGAAAAAGAGAATAATACTGTAGAGAACCGATCCGGTCAGGTCAAATTTCTCTTCTTCAGCCTCACGCCATTCCCCTCCCAGTTTCCATAAGATGAGCAGAATGACCACAAATCCCAGGAGGACATTGACGAGAAAAATACTCCTCCATCCAAGGTGCTGAGTTAAAAGTCCGCCGAAAAATGGCCCCGAAGAAAATCCGAGGTAGACGGCAGCTCCGTTTATCCCTAAGACCTTACCCAGTTCTCTGCCGGAATAAGTGGAGGTGAGAATCGCCGTGCCGACGGGGTAAACGGAGGAAGCGCCCAACCCTTGCAGGATTCGAAAGCCAATGAGCATGGGAGCAGAGTTTGAAAGGGCGGAGCCCGCGGAGCCGATAATAAACGTCAAGATGCCGTAAGTGAACATCCTTTTTCTTCCGTAAATGTCCGCGATCTTTCCGCAGGGAACCATAAACATGGCTGAAGGCAAAAGATAAACCGTCGTCACCCAGCCCAGCAAAATGGCATCCATGGAGAACGCCTTCCCGATCGAGGGAAGCGCTATATTCACGGAAGAAATTCCAAAAGGGGTGAGGAAAGAGGCTATGGTGGTAATGATCAAGGCGGGTCTTTTGTTAACGGCAGGATCGACTTCTGTGACGGTTGTCATCGGATGCTCGATAGAGATAACCAAATAAGGTTCTCTTGTCAATCAGGGGATGAATGAAAGATTTGGGCGGACCAGACGGTCAGGCTCCTCAGCCAGCCGTTTCCCGTTGAAATAGCGTGAATTTCTTCCTAAAATCGTCTTATGATGAGGGAGCGGCACAAAAAAGGAGAGTTCGGATGAAAGGCCTGATATGCTGAAGGCAGAAACCCGCTCCGGGACTCCGCCCCATTTCTCCGGTCCGTACATCGTCGAGGCGGAAAACCTGTTGAAAAAATTCGGCGACCTGGTGGCGGTCAATAAAATCTCTTTCAAGGCAGCCACGGGTGAATGCTTCGGGATTCTGGGCCCGAATGGCGCGGGAAAGACAACGACGATCCGGATGGTCTATTCTTTCTCTCCCATGAGCGGGGGCAGTTTGAAGGTGTTCGGACTGGATATTTCGCGGGAGTGGCGCCGGATCAAATCCCGCATCGGCGTCTGCCAGCAGGAGAACAGCGTGGATCCGGACCTGACCGTCCTCCAGAATCTGGAGGTGTTTGCCCGGTATTTTGATATCCCCAAGAAAGAGGCCCGGGAGAGGGCGGTCGAGCTTCTCGACTTCATCGCCCTCGGCCATCGCGCGAATGCGACCGTGACCGAGCTCTCGGGCGGGATGATGCGCCGACTGGTCCTGGCCCGTTCGCTCATCAACCAACCTGACCTTCTGGTGCTGGACGAACCCACGACGGGCCTGGACCCTCAGTCGCGGCATCAAATGTGGGCTCGGCTCGAAGAACTCCGGGGAAGGGGCATTTCCATTTTGTTGACCACCCACTATATGGAAGAAGCGTCGCGATTGTGTGATCGGCTCATCATCATCGATCACGGTCTGATCCTGGTGGATGGCAAACCCGAGGAGTTGATAAGAGAACATGTGGGCCGGAATGTGATCGAGGTCGCCGGACCGAGGAATGAACTGAGGTCTTTTATCCAGTCGCGCCAATTTCGTTATGAAGATCTCGGCCACCGCCTGATCATCTATTGTGACGACAGGGGGGAACTCTATCAGAGGATCACCCGGGATTTCTGCAAAGAGGACTGCGTGATGAGATCGGCGACCCTCGAAGACGTCTTTTTAAAGTTAACGGGGAGGGAGTTGAGAGAATGACGGAACGACTTCCGGGCAGGATCTCCAGACGGTTCCTTCGGGTCTGGCAGCGAAATTTGAAAGTCTACAAGAAGAGCTGGAAGATCAGCTTCATCCCGCCGTTTCTCGAGCCCCTCTTTTATCTGATCGCTTTTGGCGTCGGCATGAGCGGCCTGGTGGGGAGCCTTCGTTATCGGGGTTCTGACATCTCCTACGTGAGTTTCATCGCCCCCGCCCTGATCGGGGTCAGCATTATGTACAATTCCTTTTTTGAAACGACCTATGCCTCTTTTGTAAGAATGTATTATCAGAAGACCTTTGATGCCATGCTCGCCACCCCCCTCTCCCTGGAAGAGGTTATCACCGGCGAGATCGCCTGGGGGGCAACCAAGTCTTTGATCGCCGCCGCGATCATGATGGTCGTGATCGGCTTTTTCGGGCTCCTCCGATTTCCCGAGAGTCTTCTCCTCCTGCCTCTGGCGGTGCTGGGCGGGATTGCCTTCGCATCGATTGGCATGTTCTTCACCGGGATTGTGGCCAACATCGAAATGTTCAACTTGCCCGTCTTCTTATTTGTCACGCCGATGTTTCTTTTTAGCGGAACCTTTTTTCCTCTTGAAAATCTTCCCCCCTGGGCTCAGCAGTTTGCCCTCGTCTTCCCTCTCACCCATCTCACCAACCTCGCGCGGGCTTTCAGCTTCGGACGGATCGAACTCTCCCTGCTCTGGAACACCGCTTATCTGCTGGTATTCAGCATCCTCTTCTTTCCCCTCGCCATTTCTAAGATGCACCAACGCCTAATCAAATAGCGCCCTCACCCCTCTCCCTAAAAGCCACCGTGCCACAATGACAAAAACCGGTTTCAAACGAGACGGAAGAGACGGTCGGGGATGTTGGGCGGCTTGCCGGGAGGCGGCCTATCAAACGATAACAAGACGCTTCCAAGAGTCTTAGGCCTGCCTGCGCGAAGCCGCTTCGGCGAAGGCAGGGCGGCAACCTCTACCTGTGAGATTTAGATGCACCTTTTCCTTGAAATAATTCCATTTTCAGCAAGCGCCGATTAACCATTCCTAAAAACCGCATCCTAAGACTCTGCCTGCCTGCCGGTAGGCAGGGAACCCGGTTGTCTCTTTCGTCTGTCCGCGCTTATGACACAGTTTCCAGGGGGAAGATCAAGGAGGGCAGTGATGTCACATGACGTTCGTATTTTTCGTTAGACAGCCCGGGCTGCGATTTTTCCCGCAAGCCTGCCGGAAGTGAAGGCCCAGGCAAGGTTCAAGCCGTGTCCCATCAGAATCAGCCCGCCCGCGGTCCGGCCTCCCGCAAAAAGCCCGGGGATGGCCTTTCCCGATTGATCCAGAACTTGAAATCGGGTATTGATGTCGAGGCCCCCGAGGGTTACTCCGACATAGCCCACGGCCGGACCCATCACATAAAAAGGAGGCTTCAAAATACCTTCTCCGAGCGGCGAGCGCTGGAAGTCTTCATCCTTTCCAAACTCTACAAAATGATTATAACGGCTTACCGTTTGAATAAGGGCCTCGGGTTTCGGATGAATCTTTGCTGCCTGTTCGAGGGTATTCCCCTTCGAAATGATATCCGGAACGTCCCTCTCATAGTCCTGGACATAGGCATAAGCGATCCCCGCCGCTGTGGAAATAAAGTACGGCCAGGCTGAGAACTTCTCGGCCAGC
>Ga0335070_10000815_pt1 | contig 35678 bp, 34 predicted proteins | sample Lox_Sample_13_FD_206722 | JGI IMG/M metagenome (GOLD analysis project Ga0335070, IMG submission 206722) | Soil microbial communities from Loxahatchee National Wildlife Refuge, Florida, United States - Lox_Sample_1.3 | ecosystem: Environmental > Terrestrial > Soil > Wetlands | place: USA... | reverse complement strand
CGCGAGCTCGCAGATCTCGCGGCCAAGCACAACGCCGAGTTCCTGTTCGAGGGCACCGTCATGAGCGGCACGCCGGTGCTCAACCTCGTGCGCGAGACGCTCGCGGGCGCGGCGATCATGGAGATGCAGGGGATCCTCAACGGCACCACCAACTACATCCTGACCCGGATGGAGGAGGGGTTGTCGTACGAGGACGCCCTCAAGAAGGCGCAGGAGCTCGGGTACGCGGAGGCCGTCCCGGACGCCGACGTCCTGGGATGGGACGCGCTCGCAAAGGTCACGATCCTGGCGAACGTGGTGTTCGGCGCGTCCCTGAAGCCGGCCGAGAGCCCGTGCGAGGGGATCACCAAGATCACGGCGGCCGACATCGCGAAGGCGAAGGCCGAGGGGAAGCGGTACAAGCTGATCGGGAGAGTGTGGCGGGAGGGTGGAGCGGTGAAGGCCGCCGTGGCCCCGCGCCTCGTGGACCTCTCCCAGCCGCTCGCCGGGGTGATGGGCGCGACCAACGCGGTCGCGATCAAGACCGACGCCCTCGGCGAGGTCACGATCGTGGGCCCCGGAGCGGGGCGCGCGCAGACCGGGTTCTCGATGCTCACGGACCTGCTCCACATCGTGCGGAGGCGCTCATGAAGATGCTGCTCGCCGGTTCGTGGGTGGACCGCGACAAGAAGATCGAGGTCCGCGACCCGTTCGACAATTCGCTCGTGGACACCGTGCCGCGCGCGACCGCAGCCGACGTCGAGACCGCGCTCGCCGCGGCGGTGAAGGGGTTCGAGGTCGCCCGGCGGATGACCGTGTACGAGCGCGCCCAGGTGCTCTTCAGGACTGCGGCGATCGTGCAGGGCAGGCTCGAGGAGTTCGCGACGACGATCGCGCGCGAGGGCTCGAAGACGATCCGCGAGGCGCGCAAGGAGGCGCGGCGCTGCGTCAACACGCTCACGATCTCCGCTGAGGAGGCGAAGCGGATCCAGGGCGAGACGATCCCGTTCGACTCGTTCCCGGGGGGCGAGAAGCGCGTCGGCTACTACCAGCGCGTGCCGGTCGGGGTGGTGCTCGCGATCACGCCGTTCAACGACCCGTTGAACCTGGTCGCGCACAAGCTGGGGCCGGCGGTCGCCGCCGGCAACTCCGTGATCCTCAAGCCGGCGACCGTGACGCCGCTCTCGGCGCTCAAGCTCACCGAGGCGTTCGTCGAGGCGGGGCTGCCCCCGCTCGTTCTGCAGACGATCACGGGGCACGGCGCCGAGATCGGCGACCCGCTCGTGAGGGGCGGCCGCGTGCGCATGATCTCGTTCACCGGCGGGCTCGAGGCCGGGCAGCGCATCACCACGCTTGCCGGGATCAAGAAGATCGGGATGGAGCTCGGCAGCAACTCGCCGGTGGTCGTCTGGAAGGACGCCGACGTCCGCTGGGCGGCAGAGACGTGCGTGTCGGGGGCGTTCTGGGCGGCGGGGCAGAACTGCATCGGCGTTCAGCGTATCTACGTCCACAACGACGTGTACGCCGCGTTTCGGGACGGGATGGTGGAGTTCACCTCGAAGTACAAGATCGGCGACAAGATGAAGGAAGAGACCGACATGGGGCCGATGATCGCCGAGGGCGAGGCGAAGCGCGTCGAGCGCTGGGTCGCGGAGGCGAGGTCGGCCGGCGCCAAGGTGCTGATCGGCGGCGGGCGCACGGGAGCCCTGATGCAGCCGACCGTGCTTGAGAACGTCCCCAAGACCGCCACCATCCACCACTCCGAGGTGTTCGGGCCGACCGTCAACCTGTACCCGGTCGCGACGATCGAGGAGGCGCTCGCCGAGGCGAACTCGCTCCCGTTCGGCCTGCACGCCGCGCTCTTCACCCGCGACGTGGACACCTCGTTCAAGCTCGCGCTCGGCCTCGACGCCGGCGGGATCATGGTCAACGACTCGACCGACTACCGCCTCGACTCGATGCCGTTCGGCGGGATCAAGAACTCGGGGCTGGGGCGGGAGGGGATCAAGTTCTCGCTGCAGGAGATGACGGAGCCCAAGGTCATCTGCTGGTATCTGCCAAGTATGTAGCGCTTGCAGTCTGGGCGTCGGCGATAGCGGACCGTCTGCGGCGTTGGACTCGGCGGATCGGATGCTCACGTAGCCTTCGGCTACGCTCCGCCCCTCCCGCCTCGTCCGCCTGGCATCCGGCCCACTCTCGGCGGCGCGGCTCCACGCGTCGTGCGTCGGCCCTGCTTGTCTCGTATCTACGATCCACGACCAACGATCCACGACCCACGAGCAGTAGTTGTCGCGGCGGCGCGGCTGCACGCGACTCGCCTCGGCCCTGCTAGTCTCGCATCTACGACACACGATCCACGACCCACGATCCACGAGCAGTAGTTGTCGCGGCGACGCAACTACACGCACTACGCAACGGAGCTGCTTGTTTCGTTCCGGTCGAAAGTCGAAAGTCGAGACCCTGTCTTCCTACTGCGCCCTGCCGACGTGGGGGCGGAGCCGGTGCCACTTCAGCGTGATGGCAGCGGTGTCGCTCGCGGTGCTGCCGCAGGCGTTGGTGACCTGGACCCAGTACGAGGTGTTGGAGTACAGCTTCGGGGTGGAGTACCGGAACGCCGTCGCGCCGACGACCGGGTGCGACGTGTCGCCGCTCGTGCCCGTGTACCACTGGTAGCCGGTCGCGCCCGATGCGGTCACGGAGAGCAGCGTGGAGTGGCCCGCCCAGATCGTGCCGCTGCTGGGCTGGGCCTGGATCGCCGGCCGCGCCGTCGTGTCGGAGGCGATCGCCCCGACCGTCGTCGCCGACAGCCCGCACCCGTTGTCCGCGCGCACCGCGTACGCGTACTCGACGTACGCGACGGCGGTCGTGTCGGTGTAGGCGTGGGCCGTCTCGGCGAGGCCGGTCGCCACCGGGATGTCGTTGCGCAGCACGTCGAAGGTGCGGGTGCCGACGCCGCTGTCTCCCCAGTCCGCGGGGGCCGTCCAGGCGATCGAGAGTCCCTTCTTCGCGCACGGGTCGGCGTCGACCGCCGTGTTGTTGACGAGACCGGACGGCGCCCTGCAAACCACCGGCTCGGTGTACGCGAAGACCCCGCCGGCGGTGCCGGCGTACACGGTGGGAGGGACCGTCGGCGCGACGGCGAGGGCGTTGACGGAGAGGTTCGCGAGTCCGCCGAGGAGCGCGCTCCAGCTCCCTCCGCCGTTCGTGCTCACGGACACGCCTCCGCCTGCGGTTCCGGCGTACACCTTCGGCGCGGACCACGTCGTGACCGCCAGCGACGTGACCGAGAGGGTCGTCAGGCCGGAGCTCACCGGGCTCCAGGTCGAGCCGCCGTCAACCGTCTTGAACACCCCCGCCGTGCTCGCCGCGTACACCGTTCCGGCGCCGGCGGGGTCGACGGCAAGCGCTCGAACCGTGACGCCCGCGAGGCCGACGTTGGCCGAGACCCAGCTGGAGCCGTGGTCGCCGCTTCGGAAGACGCCGCTGCCGGTCGCGGCGTACATCGTGGCGGTGTCGACGGGGTCGATCGCGAGCGCCAGAACCGAGGTGTTGCCGAGGCCGGACTTCACCCAGGTGACGCCGCTGTCCGTCGTCTTCATCACCCCGTTGACGTTGGTGCCGGCGAACACCGTTGCCGCCGTCCCCGGGAGCGCGGCGAGGGCCTGGACCGAGTTGTAGAGAAGACCGGAGGAGGTCCAGTTCGGTGCGGAGGCCGAGTTGGTCAGGACGCCGGAGGCGGCGGTCCCGGCGTAGACGGTGGCGGGCGTCGTGGCCGCGACCGCGAGCGCGAGAACCGAGTTGGAGCCGAGGCCGAAGCCGCCCCAGCTGGCGCCGCCGTCGGTGCTCCGGAACGCGCCAGCGGCCGAGCTCCCGGCGTAGACGGTGCCCGGCGTCGAGGGGTCCACCGCGAGCGACAGTATGATCGCGGGCGGTCCTGCCGAGGTCCACGTCCCGCTCCCCGCCGCCGCCCACGCTGCGCTCGTCGCGGCGACAACGGTCAACAGAACCCTGGCTCGTCGCAAGAACCCCTCCGGCGTCCGCGCGGAGTATATCGGCTCCGGGCTCGCGTCCCGTCCGGCAGACCGGCGCCTACGACGCCCAGCCGAAGAACAGCGCGACGAGTGCGGCCGTGTCGATGAGGCCGTGCGCGAGGACGCACGTCCACAGGTTGCGGCCGGTGAGCAGGTACGCGGTGCCGAGGATGAGCCCGGCGACGCCGGAGTCGACGATCCCGGCCGGGCCCTTGTAGAAGTGCCCGTAGCCGAACAGGACCGAGGCGACCACGGTCGCGGCCCACCACGCTGCGGTCGTGCGGCCGCCGAGGTCCGCCGCGCGTCCGGTGAGGTAGCCGCGGTACGAAACCTCCTCGCCGACCGCCGCGAACGTCCACACGATGAGGAGCGCGAGGAGCGCGTTGCGGAGGTTCCCCGGGATGCCGGAGGCTATCGCGGGGGGGTGGATCGGCGGCCACACCAGGCCGGTCAGCGGCTCGACGACGAGGCTGCCGAGCGCGAGCCGCAGCGCGGCGGCCGCCACCGCGATCGCAACGACGCGGCCCCACGACTCCGGCCGCCGGAACCCCATCGCCTGCCATCCGCCGTCCCGAATGCGGAACGAGAGCATCCCGAGGATGAACAGGATCGGGACCTCGTTCGGGACGACGCGATAGACGTTGTGGGCGATCACGATCGCGGCGGCGAGGAGGAACTCGGCGGCGCTCACGGCGCGCGAGATCCTCGACGCGGCCGGGGGCGCGGGGGTTGGGTTCGCCTCGGGCGAGGTCATGAGGCCGTCTACGCTCCGCTCCGGCAGCGGGTTTCCCGTACGTCGGAGGACGGCGACACGCGAGGGACAGGAGCGGGAAGAGGGGAGACGGGAGAGGGAAGACGAAAGGCGGAAGGTGGAAGACGGAAGGCGGAGGGCACGCCTCCAGACGTCGGCGTGGCTTGTCTTCCCTCTACCTTCTTCTCTCTTCCCTCCAGCCACGCCCCTTTGCGCGGTTCCTCCGGCCCCTCATCTCAGGTCTTGAGCTTCCGCCCGAGCGTGGCCTCGACCTTCTCGACCTTGGCGGCGAGGCGGCCGGAAGCCCCCCGGCGCCAGTCGCCCTTGAAGGCGACGCTGATGCGGTCGCAATCCCCGGCCATCCGGTCGAAGCACGCCTTGAGGACGGCCATGACCTCGTCCCACTCCCCTTCGACGCACGTTCCCATCGGGCCCAACCTCTAGGGAACGCCTGACTTGTCGATGATGTCGAGGGAGCGCGACACCCACGGCGAGACGCTCGCACCCTTGTCGAGCGGGGTCAGCGAGAACTCGGCCAGCAGCATGGTCCACCTCCAACTGGTTTCCCGGCGTTTCGGGCCTTCTCCGGGTGGGTCGGTTCACCAGCTTTCCCAGGTACTTACGGGGTGCCCCCCGGTTGCTTGACAGCGACAAAAAGGCTGTGGCAGCATCATTAGTCGCAGCACGCGAGGCTGTGCCGGTTCGAGATCGAGGTAATGCCGTCCTGAAGGAGGCGAGAGGCGTGACTGAGAAGCGACACAGCACGATCATCATCGTTCCTCACGCCCACGGCAAGGTCTTCAAGATCCAGCTCTCTCCGGTCCTCCTCAAATCACTGGCGTTCCTCGGGATCGCGGTCGCCGTCCTGTCCGTCGTCTCGATCGTGGCGTCGGGCAACTTCCTCCGTCAGCGTGCCCTCTTCCGCGCCCTCCAGAGCGAGAACAAGCAGCTCAAGGGCAACAACCAGCGCCTGGCCCAGACGTTGACGCAGGTCCAGACGAGACTGGCGCAGTTCGAGCAGCGCACGAAGGCGCTGGCGATCGCGGCCGGGGTCGCCAACCTGTTCTCCGACACCAGCGGTGCCGCGCCCGCCGTCGCCGGCAGCGGCGGCCCGCTGACCAGGCTGGCGGGCGAGCCCGAGGCGCTGGTCCGGAAGCAGGAACAGCTCGATCAACAGCTCGCGAAGGTCGAGAAGCGGCTCTCCGAGCAGGCGCTCGTCCTGTCGCACACGCCGGTGGTGGCACCGGTGGTGGGCGTCATCACGGACGGGTTCGGGCCCCGGATCGACCCGGTGACCCACCAGCCCGCCTTCCACGACGGGCTCGACATCTCGGTCGCGTTCGGCACCGTGATCTCGGCGCCGGCGGACGGCGTCGTGACGTTCGCGGACCGGGACAGCGGGTACGGCCGCCTCCTCAAGATCAACCACGGCTACGGCTACACCACCATGTACGGACACCTCGACCGCTTCCTCGTCAAGGAGGGCAGCCGGGTCACCCGCGGCCAGCCGATCGGGAAGGTGGGGATGTCCGGGCGCACGACGGGGCCGCACCTCCACTACGAGGTCTGGAAAGACGGTGAGAAGCAGAACCCGCTCTACTACATCCTCGACGCCTACTGACCCACACCACTGACGAGAACGAGATGGAACCTCTCCAGGAGCCGGTGGTCGGCGTGCGTCTCTGGCCGCAGGTGTACGCGATCGCCCGACTGGACACCGTCCCTGAAGGTCTCCCCTCGCACACCGTAGGCGGTCCCCCGGTCGCGGTGATCGTCGGCCACGGCGAGGTGAGCGTGCTCGCGCCCGAGGATGTGATCGGCGACCTCGCCCTGCCCGGCGACGAGGTGTTCAGGGGGTGGCGGGCGCTCACCCTCGAGGCGGTGTTCCCGCTCGGAACCGTGGGCGTCCTCGCGACGGTCAGCGGCGCCCTGGCCGAAGTGGGAGTGCCGGTGATGGTGTTCTCGAGCCACGACACCGACCACTTCCTCGTGCCGGCGGCATCTCTCGGGCGCGCCCTCGCCGCTCTCAACCAGGCCTCGCTCGGCCGCTTCCTGCGGGCGCCCGGCCGCTGAGAGCGCGACCGCGCGCGCCGGCGTCTTGAGAACAACCCGGTGCCGGTGGACGTATGAACTGATGTCTCGGCTGGAGGCCGTCATGACGAAGAAGCGCAAGAGGTGGCTCATCGGTGTCGCCGTCGGCGTGGTCGTGGTCGGAACGACCGTGGCGCTCGGGTCGCGCTCCAAGGGGAACGCGCAGGCCAAGGACGAGACGCCGATCGCGAAGGCCGACTTCGCCGACGTCCAGGTCGAGGTCACCGAGATCGGGACGGTCCAGCCCGAGGTCAAGGTGGACGTCAAGTCCGCGCTGTCCGGCAAGGTCGTGGAGCTTCCGGTCCGCGAGGGCGACGTGGTGAGGAAGGGGCAGCTCCTGGCGGCGATCGAGCCCGACGTCAACCAGGCCCAGACGCTCGCCGCGGTCCGCCGGTCGGTGAACCAGCAGGAGATCGACTTCTCCGACGCCGAGAAGGACTACAAGGCCAAGCTCGAGTTGTACAAGAGCGGCCTGCTGTCGGACGAGGCTCTGCGCACCTCCGAGACCCGGTTCAAGACCAACCGGGAGGCGCTCGCCGCCGCGCGCGAGAAGGCGGGGATCGTCGAGTCGTCGGGGATCCCGCTCTCGACGAACCCGAACCAGGTTCTCAACATCGGCTCGCCGATGGACGGAGTCGTGATCACGCGCTCGGTGGAGTTCGGCGAGGCGGTGACGGGCGCCGGGTCGTTCAACGCCGGGACCGTGATCGCCACCGTGGCGGATCTCTCCAAGATGATCGTCAAGGCCGGCGTCTCGGAGGTGGACATCGGCAAGGTCCGGCTCGCCGCGCCGGTCCTGATCACGCTCGACGCGTACCCGAAGGTGCGCTTCGCCGGAAAGGTCTCCCGGATCGCTCCTGCGGCCCGCCTGCAGGACCAGGTCAAGGTGTTCGACGTCGAGGTCACGCTCGACAACCAGGGGAAGGAGTTGCGCACCGGGATGACGGCGAACGTGACGATCAAGGGCGACCGGGCCGACCACGTGCTCGCGGTGCCCCTGGAGGCGGTGTTCCACCGCGAGGACGGCGAGGTCGTCTACCTGAAGAAGGCGGCGCCGGTCGGCAAGCAGCCCGCGCCGAAGGCAACTCCGAACCCGCGCGACGCCTGGAAGCAGCAGTTCGAGGAGCGCAAGGTGGACACCGGGATCTCCTCGATGTCCCACGTGCAGATCATGGCCGGGCTGACCGCGGGGCAGGAGGTCGCGCTCGAGGACCCGACGCGGCCGAAGAAGAAGGAGGAGAACCGGTGAGCGAGCCGCTGATCGTCCTCGAGGGCGTGCGCAAGGTCTACGACGCCGGCGAGGTCGCGGTCGAGGCGCTGCGCGGCATCGACCTGGCGGTCGAACAGGGCGAGTACATCGCGATCATGGGCCCGTCCGGCTCCGGCAAGTCCACCCTGATGCACATCCTCGGCTGCCTCGACACGCCGACCGCCGGGAGCTACCGGCTCGCCGGGGAGGAGGTCGCCAACCTCTCGCCCGGCCGCCTCGCGGCGCTCCGCAACAAGTTCATCGGGTTCGTGTTCCAGAGCTTCAACCTGCTGTCCCGGGCGACGCTGCTGCGCAACGTCGAGCTGCCGATGCTGTACGCGGGGATCGGCGCCGAGGAGCGCAAGGCCCGCGCCCGCGAGATGCTCGACCACATCGGCCTCGCCGACCGCGAGAAGCACATGCCCAGCCAGCTCTCGGGCGGGCAGCGCCAGCGCGCCGCGATCGCCCGTGCACTCGTCACCCGGCCCGCGCTGCTGCTCGCGGACGAGCCCACCGGGAACCTCGACCAGACCTCGGGGGGCGAGGTGATGGACATCTTCGACGCCCTCAACGGGTTCGGCCAGACGGTGATCATCGTGACGCACGATCCGGGTGTCGCCGCGCACGCGCACCGGATCATCCGCATCGTGGACGGGCGGATCTCGCTCGACGAGGCGAGGGCGGCGTAGATGAACCTCCTCGAGGTGGTCTCGGACGGTTTCGCGGACGTGCGCGCGCACGCCGGGCGGACCGCGCTGCAGACGCTCGGGGTCGTGCTCGGGGTCGCGTCGGTGGTCGCCACCATGGGCCTCACCGCGGGCGGCCGGGCGCAGAGCATGCAGTACTTCACGCAGAGCGGCGGCGTGCTCAAGGTCCTCGTGTGGACGAAGCAGGCCGAGACGGTGCACGCCTCCGCGCGCGAGATGGCGAGCCGCGGGCTCACGCTCGACGACATCGCGGCGATCCGCGCGTCGATTCCGGGGTTCGACCTGGTGGAGCCCGAGGTCGACCGCCGCCTCCAGATCACGAGCGCGCGCGCGACCAAGCGCTACGAGGTGAGCGGCGTCGGGCCGCTGTACGCGGAGCTCAACGAGCTGCGCCTCGAGAGCGGCCGCTTCATCACGGACGACGACGTGCGCGCCTCCGCGACCGTGTGCGTGTTGGGTGCCGACCGCGCGCGCGAGTTCTTCGGCAGCGAGGACCCGGTCGGCAAGACGCTCCGCATCGGCGACCACCTGTACACGATCGCCGGCGTGCAGCAGTACCGCGAGTTCTACTGGAACGCCGGCGACACATACAACGCGCTCGGGTGGATGAACGAGATGGTGCTCGTGCCGGTGACCACGATGCAGGCGCGCCACATCGGCGCCGGCGAGCGCAAGGTGGACCAGATCGGGCTGCACATGTCCTCCCTGGACGTCTACGAGAAGGCGGTGCCCGCACTCCGGCGCCTCCTGTTCAACCGCCACGGAGCGGACGACTTCGAGGTGTACGCCCGCAAGGAGCGCATGGAGCAGATGAACCAGAACGGCCAGGTGTACGACATCGCCTTCCTGGTGTGCGGCCTGATCTCGCTGCTCGTCGGCGGGATCGTCGTCGCAAACATCCTGATGGCCTCGTTCACCGAGCGCATGCGCGAGGTCGGGGTGCGCAAGGCGCTCGGCGCGAAGGGGTGGCACATCGCGGTGCAGTTCCTCCTCGAGTCCGCGATCGTGACCGGGCTCGGCGGCGCCGCGGGCCTCGCGCTCGGCGTCGGGTTCGTGCACATCATGGCGGGGATGCTGAACCAGCCCGCGGCGCTCACGCCCGCGATGGTCGCCGGGGCGGTCACCTCGGCGACGAGCGTCGGCCTCGTGTTCGGGTTCTACCCGGCGGTGAAGGCCGCGCGGCTCGACCCGGTGGTCGCGCTCAGGTACGAGTGAGGGGCGGGTGATGGCGTTCTGGGAGGCCGTCCGGACGACGCTCGCGGAGATCTGGGCGCACAAGCTCCGCTCGGGGCTCACACTCGTGGGCGTCATCCTGGGCACCGCCGCGGTGGTCGTGATGATCACGATCATCGAGGGCGTGAAGGTGATGGTGTGGGACGGGATCGCGAGCCTCGGGTTCGACGGCGTGATGTTCGTCTCGGCGCGCGAGCCCGAGGACCCGATCGAGCGCCTCAAGCAGGGGTACTCGCGCGGGCTCGAGGCGCCCGACGCGGGCGTCGTGCGCGAGGAGGGTGAGGCGATCCAGGCGGTGGCGGCGGTGCGCATCTCGCAGCTCGTGGTCTCGGCGCAGGGCGTCGAGCGCCGCGTCCGGGTGTACGGGATCACCCCCTCGTACGGGCAGGTGCACGACCGCAACGTGAGCGCGGGCCGATGGCTCGACGAGGGCGACCAGATCGAGTCGCGCAAGGTCGCGGTGTTGGGGAAGCTGCTGGCGGAGCGGCTGTTCGGGACGGAGAGCCCGCTCGGTCGGAACGTGCGGATCGGCGACGCGCTGTTCCGCGTGGTGGGCGTCGAAACCGAGCTCGGCAACAAGATGGCGGACTCGGGGTGGACGCGACGCGAGATGGACGGCGTGCTGATCCCTCTCTCGTCGTTCCGCGCGTACCTGCAGGGCGGGGAGCGCATCGCTCTCCTCACCGTCAAGACGACCTCAAAGGACAGGCTCAACCTGGTCAAGAAGGAGGTCGAGCGGCTGGTGCGGCGCGCCCACCACGGGATCTCGGACTTCGAGGTCGAGAACATCGCCGACGAGATCCTGCGGGCGGAGAAGGAGGTCGCCAAGGAGCTGCGCAACTGGACGATCATCCTCGCCTCCCTCGCCGGGATCTCGCTGCTCGTCGGCGGGATCGGGATCTACTCGGTGCTCAAGATCTCGCTCGCCGAGCGCCTGTACGAGATCGGCCTGCGAAAGGCGATCGGCGCCTCCGACCGCGCCATCCTGCTGCAGTTCATGGTCGAATCTACCGCGCTCTCGACGCTGGGCGCGCTGATCGGCTGTCTCGTCGGCGCCGGGATCACCGCCGCCGCGTCGTCGGCGTTCCCCGCGGGGCTCGCGCTCGCGCCGCTCGGCCTCGTGCTCGGGATCGCGTTCGCGGTCGCGACGGGGTTGTTTGCGGGGGTGTTTCCGGCGATGACGGCCTCCCGCATGACTCCCGTGGAAGCATTGCGCGGATAGGCGCCGCCGATAGCGGACCGTCTGCGGCGTTGGACTCGTCGGATCGGATGCTCACGTAGCCTCCGGCTACGCTCCGCTCCTGCCGCCTCGTCCGCCTTGCATCCGGCCCACTCTGGGCGGCGCGGCTACACGCGCGTAGCGTCGACCCTGCAGCGGCGGCCGCGCACGCTTCGCCACGGCTCGTCTCGTCTCCACCACTTGCCTCGCCGCGTCCTCCGTTGAGCGTTTGCCCTTTGACGCTTCCGTGCCGTCAACGTGCCCTAAGACTCTCGGGCAGCCCAGTTCGTTGCGCCCCCGGTGTCATGAAGCCCTGATTCATCCGTTGCCCCCGCGTTGGCCAACCGTTGCTCCGGCGTGGCGGCGCCGTCACGAGCATGGTCGGCCCGGGCACCAGCGTGGAGAGCGAGGAGCGCGGGGAGGTGCCCATGAGAGTCGGGACCGCGGACACTCGCACGAGGTGGGCCGATCGTGGATCGGAGGTGCGGCGCCGGGTATCTGCGCTGGCCGCCGAGGTGTGGCGGGCGTGGACGGTCGCGTTCGCGGTGCTCCTCGCGCCGTGCGCGGCGGGCCTGGCGGCGCCGGCGGCAGGCGCCGCATCCCCGGGCCGGGACGGGGCGGTGGTGTCGGCCGCCACGGCGGGTGAGCCCGGCGACATGAGTTGGCTCCAGCGCACGGGTTCCGGCGCGGCGGAGGCCAACTACTACATCGACCTCCTGGCGGACGCCGACGTCGCGGCGCTCCAGTACGTCGCCGACAGGTACTACCTCTTCTCCGCCGGCGACGGCACGTGGGGGAACGGGTGGCTCTCCAAGTTCGTCGTGTACGACCTGGGCGTGCGGGCGTTCGAGCTCCGGTCACAGCTCCCCGGCGCGCTCGCGGAGCAGATCGACCGCATCATGGAGGACGCCGTCGACGAGCGGACGTTCCGGGTCGACACGTCGTGCGGCATCGACCCCTGGAACTCGTGCTCCGAGGACTTCGGGTCGATGCTGAAGGCCGTCGCGACGGTGCGCCAGCTGTTCCCCAACGTCGTCGCCCGCGTCGGGGACGGGGCGCTGCGCCTGCTCGAGGAGGAGTACTTCAGGCTCGCGTTCTCGACCGAGGCGGGGACGTACGCCCTGACGGTGCAGACGTCGCCGATCGACGGCAACGCGTACGTCATGATGAACAACCACGGCGGCCAGAGCGCCGTGTACGGCGGGGTCCTCCTGATCGAGCTGGCCAACGCCTTCTACGCCTACTGGCTGGCGGGCACGCCCCTGCCGGAGTTCTACCGCGACCCGGCCGTGCTCGCCACGATCGCGTCGCTGTTCGGCTGGCTGCAGCTGACCGCGACCCCCGACGGGCGCTCCTACGTCAACGGCTGTCTCGACGCGCGCGGCGAGATCGGGCCGTGCGACGACCCCGGCGTCTCGAGCGCGATCCCGCGCTTCATCCCGGCCGGCCGGGTCGCGAGGGTGCTGCTCGGTGAGGGGGCGTTCCTCCCCGGACGGTACGACTTTCGCGCGTTCGACCCGACGTACGGCGCGGGCAACTGCTGGAACAGGGGAAGAAGGCTCCAGTACGGCGCACGCAACCCCGACTGGGTGCCCGTCAGGGTCTCGCCGGCGGCCCCACTGGCTCTCGAGTGGGAGGCGCAGGCGGACGCGACCCGGTACGAGGTGTGGGGCCCCGGAGGGCGGGTCGCGTCCACGGACTCTCCCAGGTTCACGTTCGCGGAGGTGCCGGCGGGCGCGTTCGACGTCGGCGTCGTGGCCAGGGGCGGCGAGTACGATCGCGCCACGGGCGTGGGGTTCTCCCCGGTCGACGGCCGCCGCGTCGCGCGCCGGGTCCGCCGCTGAGATGCGCCGTGCGGCGGTGCTCTCCTCGTGGGTCGAGGCCTCCCGATCGCGCCCGCTACCGGGTGCGGCGGTAGGGGACGAACTGGCCGAGGCTGCAGCTGCCGACGCCGACGCCGCCCACCGGGTCGAACACGGTGACGATGTCGCCGCGGCACAGCCGCGTCACGGTCGTCGCGCTCTTGAGCGCCCGTCCGGCGTCGAGCCCGGGACAGGCGACCGGCGGGCGGTTCACGTAGACGACGTCCTCGGTGCGGCCGTCGAACACGATCACGCCTCTCCCGTACGACCGCTGGGCGCCGAGATCCGCCATCGCCACGCACTCCTGCGGCGGCCCGGCGGTCCGACCCGCGAGCGCCTCGGCGAGGCCGGCTTCGTCGCTCGCGGCCTCGGCGCGCGCCCCCACGCCGGACGGGGCGTTATGCGCGCAGCCGGCGATGACGATGGCCGCCGAGAGCGCGATGGTGAGGGTTCTCATGGTGTCCTCCCCGGGAGGCGTTCGCCCGCTCGTGCCACGCTCCTCTCGGTGAGGGTCCTGGTGTGGCGTTCGAGTCCGCGCACGGACGCGGCGGGAGCAGGCCCCCGTACTCAAGATCGTCCCTGGGGAGCCGCGCGTCCAGCGGCGCCGCGCCGCAGGCACCTCGATGCGGGCCCGCCAGGCGGCAGGAGCGAGGGGGGAGCCCGAAGGCCGCGGCTTCAGCTTTGTCGCAGCTCTCCCTCTTCCTGCTACCCTCTACCCTCTTCCGGCGTGTAGACGGCGTCCGGACGCTCGAACCCGCGAGCGTGCGGACGGGCTCACCCTCGCTGAACGACGAGCACCCTCTCGACACCGGCGTGGTCGAGACCGCGGTGGACCTCGGCGAGCCCCGCGCCGGCGAGCACAGGTCCGAGGCTGACGCGCTGCCGTGGCCCCATCTCCAGCATGGCGTGGCCGCCAGGGGCGAGCAGGTGGGGGAGGTCCGACAGGAGCCCGCGGATGAGGTCGGTGCCATCCTCCCCACCCGCCAGCGCCATGTGCGGCTCGTGGCCGCGGATCTCGACCGAAAGGCCGGGGATCTCGGCGACCGGCACGTACGGCAGGTTCGCGACCACGAGGTCGAACGGACCGCGGACGTGGGCCGTCAGGTCACCCACCGCGAAGCTCACCTCCGCCCCCAGTGCGCGGGCGTTGCGGCGGGCGACGAGCACGGCCGACGGCGAGAGGTCGGTGGCGACGGCCCGGGCGCCCGGCAGCTCGAGCGCGAGCGTGACCGCCAGGCACCCCGAACCCGTTCCGACGTCGAGGAGGCGTGGGCGCTCGCCGCGAGGCAGGCGGAGCGCGCACTCGACGATGAGCTCCGTCTCGGGCCGCGGGATCAGCACCGCAGGCGTGACCTCGAACGGCCGTCCCCAGAACGGGCACGTTCCGGTGATGTAGTGCGCGGGCTCGCCGGCGGCCCGCCGCCGGAGCCAGTCGCGGAGGACGGCCTCGGCGCGCTCCGGCACACCGTCGCCGGGGTGCGCGAGGACCCACGCCTCGGGGCGCTCGAGCGCGTGCGCCAGCAGCCAGCGCGCCTCCCGCGCCGGGTCGGGGAGTCCCTCGCGCCGGGAAAGCGCGGCCGCGGCGTACGCCTGGAGCTCGCCGACGGTCACGGCATCGCTCTGCGCGCCGCGCGGCCGACGACCAGGCGCGCGGCGACCGTCGCGACCACGACGCCCACGCCGATGCTGACGATCACCGAGGCCCCGAGCCTCCGCATCGCCAGCGTGCCCGCGGCGACGAGGACGCCGGCCAGCCACGTCGCGGGCGTGAGCGCCGCGACCGGCGGCAGCGGGCGGTGGCGGCGGGCGTAGAAGACGAGAGCGGTGCTCCAGAACAGCCCCCCCCACCACCCGAGCCCGAACCCTACCGCGGCCTGCACGAAGGTGCGCACGGCGGGCGCCTCGCTCGGCATCAGCCGGAACGGAGGCATCCAGAACGCGATGACGGTGCCCGCGGCCGCCATCACGAGCGCCGCGCCGAACGCGAACCTGACCTCGGCGAGCACCCGCGGCCGGCGGAACAGGCGGTGCCACCCGGTCGGTGCGGGCTCGGGTGACGGTGAGGCCTGCCGGGGCCGGCCGGATGCGGCATCCCGGCGTTCCTCGCGGGTGCTCATCCGGAGGAGGCCAGCTCACGTTCCAGCCGCTCGGCCTGGAGGTGGGCGATCAGCGGGTCGAGCAGGAGGTCGAGTTCCCCGTTGAGGATCTCGGCGATCCGGTGGACGGTGAGCCCGATGCGGTGGTCGGTCACGCGCGACTGCGGGAAGTTGTACGTCCGGATCTTCTCCGACCGGTCGCCGCTGCCGACCATCGAGCGTCGCTCCGCGGAGAGCTTGGCCTGCTGCTCGGCCTGCGCGATCTCATACAGCCGAGCCTTCAGGATGCGCATCGCCTGCGCGCGGTTCTGGATCTGCGAGCGCTCGTTCTGGCACGAGACGGCGAGGCCAGTCGGGAGGTGCGTGATGCGCACGGCCGAATACGTGGTGTTGACCGACTGCCCACCGTGCCCCGACGAGCAGAACGTGTCGATGCGGAGGTCCTTGGGGTCGATCTCGACCTCGACCTCCTCGGCCTCCGGCATCACCGCGACGGTGGCGGCCGACGTGTGGATCCGGCCCGAGGCCTCGGTCGCCGGGACGCGCTGCACACGGTGGACGCCGGACTCGTACTTGAGGCGCGAGTAGGCACCCTCGCCCTCGATCAGGGCCACCGCGTCCTTGACGCCGCCCATCCCCGCCTCGGAGAGATCGGTGACCGTGACGCGCCACCGCCTCCCCTCGGCGTACCGGGTGTACATGCGGAGCAGCTCCGCCGCGAACAGGGCAGCCTCCTCGCCGCCCGTGCCCGCCCGCACCTCGAGGACGACGTTCCGCTTGTCGTTGGGGTCGGCGGGCAGCAGCAGCAGCTTGAGGGCGCGCTCCCGGCCGGCGAGCTCGCTGGCGAGCCGCTTCACCTCGTCCTCGGCCATCGCACGGAGCTCGGGGTCGCTCTCGCCCGCCATCAGCTCGCGCGCGCCGCGCTCCTCGTCGAGGAGCTTGCGGTACGCCTGGTACGCCGCGACCACCGGCTCGATCTCGGCGAGCTTCTTGCTCACCTCGAGCAGGCGCTTGCGGTCGGTGAGCACCTCGGGGCTGGCCTGCTCGTCGCGCAGGTCCTGCCAGCGGCGGGTCACCTCGTCGAGGCGCTGCAGCATCCCGTTCACGGCGCAAGCCTACCTTTCTCAGCAGGTTCCGGCAACCGGGCGGGGTCCGGCGATCCGCCACCCCAAAGCAACCAGCCGGGGGACGCGCCCCCGGCTGGATCGGTTTCCGGGTCGCAACGGCCGTTACGCCTTCTTCTCGCTCCTCTTGTACCGGCGCTGGAAGCGCTCGACCATCCCTGCGGAGTCGATAAGCTTCTGCTTGCCGGTGAACAGGGGGTGGCAGGCGGAGCAGATCTCTAGGCGGATCTCCTTCTTGGTGGACCTGGTCTTGAAGGTGTTGCCGCAGGCGCAGTGCACCTCGACCTCTTGGTACACGGGGTGGATCCCTTCCTTCATGCGAACCTCCACGGCCCCGAACGGCGGGCAGGGGATCATACACCCTACTGCCCCGGGGGCGCAAGGCGCACCGTGACGGCCGTTTCGCCGGGCGCCGTCGCGTGTGTCACCATGACCCCGCCATGGCCAGCAGACGCGCCGCTCTCCTCGACGTGCTCGCCCGCGGGGCGTTCTTCCAGGGGCTCCAACCGGGGGCGCTCGCCGAGGTGGTGGCCGCGGCGTGCGAGCGGCGGGTCGAGGAGGGCGAGGCCGTGTTCCGGGAGGGCGAGCCCGCCGACCGGTTCTGCGTCGTGACGGACGGCAGGCTAAAGCTGACCCAGCTCGGGGCGGACGGCAACGAGGTGATCCTCCGCTTCGTCGGGCCGGGCGAGGCGACGGCCGCGCTCGCGATCTTCGAGGGGACCGAGTACCCGCTCACCGCCCGGGCCGTCGGGCCGACGTCGGTGCTGGAGTGGGAGCGCGAGGCGGTCCAGGCGCTGCTCCGCCGTCACACCGCGCTTGCGGTGAACACGGTGCGCCTGCTCTCCGAGCGCCTGCGGGAGGTGCAGGAGCGCTTCCGCGAGCTCGCGACCGAGCGCGTGGCCCAGCGCGTGGCGCGCGCTCTCCTGCGCCTGGTCCGCCAGGCCGGCCGCAAGGTCGAGGTGGGGGTGCTCATCGACCTGCCCCTGTCGCGGCAGGACCTCGCCGAGATGACCGGGACGACGCTGTTCACGGTAAGCCGCGTCCTCTCGGAGTGGGAGGCGCGCGGGATCATCGAGAGCGGCCGGGAGCGGGTGACCGTGACGAACCCGCACGGTCTTGTCGCGATCGCGGAGGACCTGCCGGAGGAGAGGCGAGGGAAAGGGTAAAGGGCAAACGTCAAGAGGACGACACCGCCCCCTCAGGCGTTCGGCTGCCGTTGCTCGTCTTCCCTTTGCCGTTTCCCCTTTCCCCCTTTTCCTGTCTCTGGTTGCTCCAGCGCAAAGACGATGCGCCTGCCACCGCGTAGCGTGCTCTCGCGATGGGCGCGAGACGTGCCAAACCGACACCGGCTCTGACAGTCGCCGAGCTGCTCCGCCGCTGGCCGGCCGCCGGCCCGGTCCTGATCGGACGCGGGATGGCGTGCCCGGGGTGCGCCATGGCGCCGTTCGACACGGTGCGCGTGGCCGCCGAGACGTACGGCTTCGACGAAGACGCGCTGCTGGACGAGGTCCGACGCGCCGGGAGGGGCGCTCGCGCCAGTTCGCGATGAGGAGGCAGAGATGACACCGACGGAGACGCTGAAGCACGAGCACAAGATCGTGGAGCTCGTCCTGCAGGGGACGGAGCGCGAGGCGCTCGCCATCCGCAACGGCGGCGAGGTCCACGCCGAGACGATCGAGGAGATGACGGACTTCTTCAAGAACTTCGTGGACCGCTGTCACCACGCGAAGGAGGAGCGCCACCTGTTCCCCGCGCTCGGCTCGAAGGGGTTCCCGGCCGAGACGGGCCCGGTTGCGGTGATGCTGTACGAGCACGAGCAGGGACGCGCCGCGATCCGCGCGATCACGGAGTCGCTCCCCGGCGCGCGCAACGGGGACCGCCGCGCGGCGGCGGCGCTTGCCGACGCGCTGCTCGAGTACGTCGAGCTCCTGCGCAACCACATCTTCAAGGAGAACAACGTGCTCTTCCCGATGGCCGACCGCCTCCTCGCCGCCGATGAGCAGGCGACGCTTGCGGCGCAGTTCGACCAGGTCGAGGCGGAGGAAATCGGGGAGGGGGTCCACGAGCGGTACCACGAGCTGGCGCACCGGCTGGCGGGTGTCTGACGCCGTGGCGCGCCGCGCTGCAGCCGTCGGCGGTGGTGCCGCCGCGGGAGCTCCCCACCGCGCTCCGGGGGCGGCGTTGCCGGCCGTTCCGCCCGATCCGGACGCGTTCCCGCGCTTCTTCCTGACCGGGATCGCGGCGACGCTCTCCGCCGGAGCGACGTGGGGTGCGATCGTGCTCCTCCGCATCGCCGCCCATCGTTCCCTCACCTCGGTCTCGATCTTCGAGATCGACGCGCACGCCCAGGCACAGATCTACGGCTGGGTTGGGATGTTCGTGATGGGGTTCGCGTACACGGCGTTCCCGCGGTTCTGGCGGGTACGCCTGCGGTGGCCGGGGGCGGCGCTCGCGTCGTGGCTCCTGATGGCCGCGGGGATCGTCCTGCGCGCGCTCGGCGAGCCGTTGCACGAGATCGCGGGGTTCGCGCCGACGGCGGTCGCCGGAGCGGCCGCGCAGCTCGCCGCCGTGGCGGCGTTCGCCGCGGTGCTGCTCGCCACACGGAGCGGCTCCGGCGCGCGCCCTACGGTGTCGGACCGCTACATCGCGGCGGCCGTGGGGTGGTTCGTCGCCGCGGGCGCCGTGGACGTGTTCCACGTCGCACGGATGGTCGGCGCCGCGACGGCCGCCGACGTGGTCCGCCAGGTCGAGGTGTGGCAGTTCCCCCTGCGCGACCTGCAGATCCACGGGCTCGCGATGATGATGATCTTCGGGGTGTCGATGCGGCAGTTCCCGGCATGGTTCGGCACCCCCGTCCCCGACGCCGGGCGCGCGCGGCGGCTGTGGCTGCCGCTCCAGCTCGCGGTCGCGCTCGAGACGGCGGCGTTCGCGGTCGGGATGGGCAGCGGGCGGCACCTGTGGCTCGCGGTGTCCGGGGTTGCCGCGCTCGTGCTCGCGGCCTGCGCCGTCGCGTTCGCGGCCAACGAGCGCCTGTGGGTGCGGGTCGAGCGCCCCGATCGCTCGCTCAAGTTCGTGCGCGCGGCTCAGGTGTGGCTGGTGATCGCCCTCGCGATGCTGGTCCTGGCGCCCGTGTACTTCGCGGTCGTCGGGACGCACTTCTCGCACGCCTGGTACGGAGCGATGCGGCACGCGATCACGGTCGGCTTCATCTCGCTGACGATCATGGGCGTGGCAGCGAGGGTGGTGTCGGCGCACGCTGCGCCGTGGGCGCCCGACGTCGGCCGCCTGCGGCTCCCGTTCGCGCTGGTGACCACCGGGTGCGCCCTGAGGGTGACGATGCAGGTCGCGACCGACTTCACGGCGGCGGCGTTCCCGCTCGCCGGCGCGAGCGGGGTTCTCGAGGTGGCCGGTCTGGCGGTCTGGGGCGCACGCCTGGCGCGCGCGATGCTGGCGCGGCGGCGATCCGTGGCCGTCGAGGGGGGGACGCATGGCTGAGAGGTCGAACCGGGGGTTGTGGATCGCGCTGACCGTCGTCGTCGTCGGCTCGTTCGCCGTGCTGGGGTCCGTCGGGCGCGAGATCTACCGCGAGGCGCCGCCGGTTCCGGCGCGGGTCGTCACTCCCGACGGCTCCGTCCTGTGGACCGGGGAGGACATCAAGGACGGCCAGAACGTCTGGCAGTCGATGGGTGGGCAGGAGGTCGGGACGGTGTGGGGGCACGGTGCGTACGTCGCGCCCGACTGGTCCGCCGACTGGCTGCACCGCGAGGCGACGTTCCTGCTCGACCACTGGGCGCGCGGGGCGTACGGCAAGGCGTACTCGGAGCTCGACGGCGAGGCGCAGGCGATGCTGCGGGCACGCCTCGCTCGGGAGGAGCGGGCGAACACCTACGACCGCTCGACCGGCGACCTCGCGGTCTCGGCCGACCGGGCGGCCGCGATCGCGGCCGTTGCGGCCCACTACACCGCGCTGTTCGGGCACGACCCCGCGCTGGCGGGGCTGCGCAACGCCTACGCCCTTCCCGCCGACGCGATCAAGGACCCGGAGCGCCTCCGCAAGCTGAACGGGTTCTTCTTCTGGGCCGCCTGGGCCTGCACCACCGAGCGGCCCGGCGGCGCCGTGACGTACACCAACAACTGGCCTCCTGAGAACCTCGTCGGCAACCGGCCGTCGGCGTCGCTGATCCTCTGGACGGGCGCGAGCGTCATCCTCCTGATCGCGGGGATCGGGGCGCTGGCGTGGACGTTCGCGGTCCAGCGCCGGCACCAGGAGGGCGACGCTCCCTTCCCCGACACCGACCCGCTCCTGGGGGCCGCGCCGACGCCGTCGATGAGGGCGACCCTCAAGTACTTCTGGACGGCCGCTGCACTGCTGGTCGTGCAGATCGTCCTCGGCGCGATCACCGCGCACTACGGCGTCGAGGGCGGCGGGTTCTACGGCGTACCGATCGCGCGGTGGCTGCCGTACGCGGTCACGCGGACGTGGCACCTGCAGCTCGGGATCTTCTGGATCGCGACGGCGTGGCTCGCAACGGGCCTGTACATGGCGCTGGCGGTGTCCGGGCACGAGCCGCGCGGACAGCGGGGGCTCGTCAACGTGCTGTACCTCTGCCTGCTGGTGATCGTCGTCGGCTCGATGGTGGGGCAGTGGCTCGGCGTGATGCAGAGGCTCGGCCTCGCCGCCAACTTCTGGTTCGGGCACCAGGGGTACGAGTACGTGGACCTCGGACGGTTCTGGCAGATCTTCCTGTTCGTCGGCCTCCTGATCTGGCTCGCGCTGATGGGGCGGGCGCTGGCGCCTGCGCTACGCCGCCCCGGCGAGAGCCGCTCGCTGCTCGGCCTGTTCTTCGTCTCCACGGTGGCGATCGCGCTGTTCTACGGAGCGGGACTGATGTGGGGGCGGCAGACCAACCTCGCGGTCGCCGAGTACTGGCGGTGGTGGGTCGTGCACCTCTGGGTCGAGGGGTTCTTCGAGGTGTTCGCGACCGTGGTCATCGCGTTCCTGTTCACCAGGATGGGGCTGCTGCGGGTGGGGTCGGCGACCGCGGCGGTGCTGTTCTCGACGACGATCTTCCTCGCCGGCGGGATCATCGGGACGTTCCACCACCTCTACTTCACGGGGACGCCGGTCTCGGTGCTCGCGCTGGGCGCCTCGTTCTCGGCGCTCGAGGTCGTGCCGCTCGTGCTGATCGGGTTCGAGGCGTACGGCAACCTCACGCTCGCGCGCGCGCGGCCGTGGGTCGCGGGATACCGGTGGCCGATCTACTTCTTCGTCGCGGTCGCGTTCTGGAACCTCGTGGGCGCTGGGATCTTCGGGTTCCTCATCAACCCTCCGATTGCGCTCTACTACATGCAGGGGCTCAACACGACCCCGCTGCACGGGCACGCGGCGCTGTTCGGCGTGTACGGGATGCTCGGGATCGGCCTGATGCTGTTCTGCATCAAGGGGCTCGCGGCGCGAGAGGCGTGGAAGACCCGCGTTCTGGCCTTCTCCTTCTGGGCGATCAATGCGGGCCTCGCGCTCATGTGCGTGCTGAGCCTGCTCCCCGTCGGACTGCTCCAGACGTGGGCGAGCGTGACCCACGGGATGTGGTACGCGCGCTCCGCCGAGTTCACGCAGACGCCGGCCGTGCACTTCTTCCGGTGGCTGCGGGTCGTCGGCGACACGGTGTTCGCGGTCGGCGTGCTCGCGCTCGGTTGGTTCGTCGTCGGGCTCCGGACCGGGTGGTCGCTGGCGGGCGGGCGGGGGGAAGTCCCTCCCGCGCGGTAGCGGCCGGCGGCCACGCCGCCGGCTCGGGGTGAGCCGTGTCGCAACGCAGGGAGGACCCGGCAACGTAGAATCGGTGCGAATGATCGCCGCACTGCTCCTGATCGCCGCGGCGGCAGCGCCCGACACGACCGGCGTGCCGCCGGGTACGCCGATCGTGGCGATCACAGTGGTCCGCGACGACATCTTCGACACCGCCGACCGTGCCACGTCCTCCTGGCCGTACCGCTGGGCGAACGCCCTCCACGTCCTCACGCGCGAGCGGTACATCCGCTCGCTCCTGCTCTTCAAGGAAGGCGACAGGCTCGACCCCGCGCAGCTCGCCGAGAGCGAGCGGATCCTGCGGGGCACCGGCTTCCTGAGCCCCGTCACGATCACGGCCAAGCCCGCCCCGGGTGGCGCCGAGGTCACGGTGAGGACGCACGACCAGTGGACGACCCTGGTGGGGTTGAGCCTGGGCATCGCGGGGAACCGGCACCACGTCGGCGGCAGCCTGGCGGAGGACAACTTCCTCGGATGGGGGAAGCAGCTGCTCGTCGAGTACGACCAGTCCACCGAGCGCACCACGACGACGTTGCGGTACAAGGACTCTCTGTTCCTCGGGAGCCGCTGGCAGCTCGAGGTCCAACACAAGAGGCTCTCGGACGGCAGGGGCGACGAGGTATCCCTCGTGTACCCGTTTTTCGCCCTCGCGACGCCGCGCGCCGGCGGCTTCTCCCTGCAACGCGACGACCAGACCGAGTACCTGTACGTCAACGGCCACGAGGCGGTGCGCGGCAAGGCGGACGTCGACGCGTTCCAGTTGTGGGGAGGGGTGCGGATGCCGTGGGACTCGGGCACGACCGACCGGCTCACGCTCGGCGTGTTCAAGGACCAGGTGGAGTTCCTGAACTGGAGCACCGTTGGCGGCCAACCGTACCCCGATCCCGCGGGGCACGACATGCAGGGGGTCCTGGTCGGGTGGGACCACCAGGTCGACCGCTGGCTCGTGGTGAGCGGGTTCCGCGCGTGGCAGCGGCAGGAGGACGTCCCCCTCGGTCCCAACTGGACCGTCACGGCCGGCGTGTCTCTCCCGGCGTTCGGCGGCGATCGCTCGAGGGTCAAGCTCGACGGCGTGCTGAACCTCGGGTTCCTCTCGGGTGCTCAGTACTCGTGGATAAACGTCGCCAGCGACGGACGGCTCGAGGGCGGGGCGCTCGTCAACCAGGTGACGCACCTCGACGCCGGGACGGCGCGGACCGGGAGCGTGGGGTGGCGCGCGCGGATCTCGGTGGACGTCGGGCACAACCTGGACGGGGATCAGCAGCTCACGCTCGGCGCCGACACGGGGCTGCGCGGGTGGGATCCCGACACATTCGACGGAACCTCGCGGGCGGTCGCGAACCTGGAGTGGCGGCACGTGCTCACCGGCGAGGTGCTCCACCTCGGGATCATCGGCGGCGTCGTGTTTGCGGACGCCGGGAAGACGTGGGCTCCGCGCGTCGGGCCTTCGACCGACGGGATCAGGTCCGACGCCGGCGTGGGCCTGCTGATCGAATCCACCCGCGCGGCGCTGCTGAGGGTGGTCCGGGTCGAGGTGGCGGTGCCGGACCGGGGGGGGAAGGCAGTGTTCCTCATTTCCGGCACCTCGCTGTTCTGATTGCTTGCGCCGCCGATAGCGGACCATCTGCGGCGTTGGACTCGGCGGATCGGATGCTCACGTAGCCTCCGGCTACGCTCCGCTCCTCCCGCCTCGTCCGCCTTGCATCTGGCCCACTCTCGGCGACGCGGCTGCACGCGATTCGCCACGGCACTGCTCGTTTCGTTCTTGCGGACCCCGGACGTCGGGCGTAGCAGCGGCGCGGGCGCACACGCTGTGCTACTGGCTTCGTTCTTGTGGGAACCCGGAGCCCGGTCGCTACGCGCGGGAGACGTACTCGCCGGTGCGGGTGTCGACGACGATCTTGGTGCCGGTGTCGATGAACTGCGGCACCGCGACCGTGACGCCCGTCTCCAGCTTGGCGGGCTTCGAGCCGCCGGCGGCCGTCGCGCCCTTGAGCGGGGGGTCCGTCTCGACGACCTGGAGCACCACCGTGTTCGGCAGCTCGAGGCCGACCGGCTGGCTGTCGTAGAAGTCGACCGTGATCACGGTGTCGGGCAGCAGGAACCCCTTCGAGTCGCCGAGCACCTCGTCGGTGAGCGAGAGCTGCTCGAACGTCTCGGTGTTCATGAAGTGGTTGCCCGACGGATCGGAGTACAGGTACTGCATCTCGTGGGTGTCGAGGCTCGCCTTCTCGACCCTGTCCTCGGACCGGAACCTGTGCTCGAGCTGGTTGCCGGTCTTGAGGTTCCGCAACTTGCACTGCACCATCCCGCGCCAGTTGCCGGGCGTGACGTGGATGACCTGCAACACCCGGTGGAGCTGGCCGTTGTAGACGATGATGTTGCCGGCGCGCATCTCGGTGGCGACCAACTGCATAGAACAACCTCCGCACCCGGCGGTCGCCGGGGGCGCGAAGTATACCACCGGAGCCGGGATCGTGACGCGCGAACCGTTGGTGTCTTGTCGTTGAGACGAGATCCGGGTATCGTTGCGTGCGGAGGCACTTGCAATGGACTTGAGACTGCGGGGCAAACGCGCCCTGGTCACCGGATCGTCGCGCGGGATCGGCCGCGCCATCGCGTTGTCGCTGGCGGACTTCAAGGTGGACGTCGCGATCAACTTCTTCCGCCACCGCGGCCCGGCGGAGGCGGTGGCGAAGGAGATCGAGGCGCGCGGGGCGCGCGCCCTGCTGGTGCGCGGGAACGTCGCGGACGAGGCCCACGTGCTGCGGATGTTCGACGAGATCGAAGCGGCGTGGGGCGGCCTCGACATCCTGGTCTCCAACGCCGCGTCCGGCGTGCTCAAGCCGGTCGCGGAGCTGACGCTGCACCACTTCCACTGGACGATGGACATCAACGCCGCGGCGCTGCTCCCGCTCGTGCAGCACTTCCTCCACATGCCGGCGAAGGGGCCGCGCTCGGTGGTCGCGGTGTCGTCGCTCGGCGCGGTCCGCGCGATCCCGAACTACACCGCCGTTGGTGCCTCCAAGGCGGCTCTCGAGTCGATGGTGCGGCACCTCGCCGCCGAGCTCGCGCCCCACGGCGTCCGCGTCAACGCGGTCTCCGCGGGGACGGTGGACACCGACGCGCTCAAGCACTTCCCGAACCGCGAGCAGCTGCTCGGAGAGTCGGCGCGGCGCACGCCGGCGGGGCGCCTGATCACGCCGCAGGACGTCGCCAACGTGGTCGTCTTCCTGTGCACCGAGTACGCATCGATGATCCACGGCCAGACGGTCGTGGTGGACGGGGGCTACTCGATCCTCGCCTGAGCCGCCCCCGGAGGAGCTGTGTCGTGGAACTCGGAACCCGGACACCGGATGCCGGCCTCCTGATCATCGGCCACCGCGGCTTCGCCGCGGCGTTCCCGGACAACTCGCTCGCCGGCGTGCAGGCCGCGATCACAGCGGGGGCCGACGGCGTCGAGGTGGACGTCAGGCGGTGCGCGGACGGGACGTGGGTGTGCCACCACGACCGGACGCGGGCGGGGCGGCCGGTGGCGGCGTGGGCGCTGGCGGAGCTGCGCCGCCAGGGCGTGCCGACGCTCGCGGACGTCGCGGACGCGGTGCCCGCCGACCGGTGGCTGTACGTCGAGGTCAAACCGCTCCCGGCGTCCGATCTCCGGCCCGGAGTGCCGGCGCTCGCCGAGCTGCTGGAGCGCCGGCTCGCCTTCTCGCGCGTGATCTCGTCGGACGGAACGGTGCTCGCCGCTGTGGCGGGAGCGCTGCCGGCGGTCTCGCGCTCGCTCGTGTTCGACGTCATCCCGGAGCGGCTTCCTGCGGACGTGGAGCTGTCGCCGGAGCACCGGCTGGTCGAGTCGCTGGTGGGACGGGGGCGCCCGCTGCACCCCTGGACGGTGGACGACGCGGCGCGCATGCGCGAGCTCGCCGCGCTGCGAGTGGGTTCGATCACGACGAACGACCCGGTGCTGGCACTGGAGGTGCTGCGTGGCTGAGCGCGTGCGAGTGGGGCTGCTCATCCCGAACCTGTTCATGCGCGTCCCGGTGGAGGCTGCGGTGCGGGGGCGCGCCGACGCGGTCGCGCTCGCTGACGCCGCCGCGGCGACGGGGTCCGGGTGCAGGGCGGTGATCGCGGACCTCGACGCCCTCGGCGCCGACCCGGTGGCGGCCGTGGGCGCCATCGCCGCGGCCGGCGCCTCGGTGCTCGTCTTCGGACCCCACGTCGAGGGCGAGCGCCTCGCCGCCGTTCGCGCGGCGGGCGCGGTCGTGCTCCCGCGCTCGGTGTTCCTCGAGCGGCTGCCGGAGCTGCTCGACGCGCTCCTGGGCGCGCGGGGCGCAGAGTGACCGTGGACGCGCCGGGCCGTCGCGAACATCGGCGCCCGGGGTGACGTCGTGAGGTCGGAGTGGGCGCTCTTCTGGGCGGAGTTCGCGGGCACGGCGCTGCTCGTTGCGGCCGGCGTCTCGCTCGTCATCCTCGACTTCGGCTCCGGGAGCCCGGTGGCCGCGGCGATCCCGTCGGAGGCCGCGCGGCGCGCCCTGACAGGGTTCGGGTTCGGGTGCGTGGGCGCGCTGATCGCGATCTCCCCCCTCGGTAAGGCCAGCGGCGCGCACATCAACCCGGTGGTGACGCTCGCGTTCTGGCTCAACGGCACGATGCGGGGGCGGTACGCGGTCGGGTACGTCGCCGCGCAGCTTGCGGGCGCGGTCGCGGGCGCGCTCCCGCTGCTGGCCTGGGGTCCGATCGGGGCCTCGGTCGCGTACGGTGCGACGGTCCCCGGCGCCGGTGTCGGCGCGTGGACGGCGCTGGCGGGCGAGACCGCGACCACGGCCGCGCTCGTCGTGGGCGTGTTCGTGTTCGTGGGCCACGCGAGGCTGCGCCGCTTCACGCCGCTGCTGTTCCCCGCGCTGTACGCGCTGATGGTTTGGGCGGAGGCGCCGATCTCCGGAACCAGCACCAACCCCGCCCGCACCCTGGGACCGGCGGTCGTCTCGGGGGTGTGGCGCGCCTTTTGGGTGTACCTGGCCGGACCGGTGGCGGGGACGCTCCTCGCGTTCTCGTCGCACCGCCTCACGTGGCTCCGGAAGTTCGAGGTCGAGGTCTCCAAGCTGTACCACTTCACGCACGACCCGCACGGAGTGCTGTGCCGCGACCGACGGCGCGCCCCCGGGTCGGGAGGAGGGTGAGATGGCGCACCGCCGCGGATCGGATGCGATCAAAGTCCTGACCGACCTCCTGGACGAAGGGTTCGACGCGCCGGCGTGGCACGGCCCCAACCTGCGCGGCGCGCTCAAGGGGCTGACCGCCTCGCAGGCGGCGCGCCGGCCGGCGCCGGGGCGCCACTGCATCTGGGAGATCGCGCTGCACTGCGCGTACTGGAAGTACGCCGTCCGCCGCCGCCTCACGGGTGAAGGCGCCCGCGGCTCGTTCCCGCGCCGTCCCAGCAACTGGCCCCGGCTCCCGGAGCGCCCGGACACCGCCGCGTGGAGAGCCGATCTCGCCCTCCTCGACGAGTCGCACCGGCTCCTGCGCGCCGCCGTCGCCTCGTTCCCGGCGCGCCGGCTCGGGGAGCGGCACGGGAGGTCGACGGCCGGCCGGCTCATCTACGGCATCGCAGCGCACGACCTGTACCACGCCGGACAGGTGCGACTCCTGATCAAACTGCTGGGGGCGAAGTCGTAGAGGCGTAGCCGGTGGCCCCGAGAGATCGGCGGAGGAGCAGAGGGGCAGAGGAGGAACACCTGTTCGAAGGTTCATAGGTTCGAATGTTCAAAGGTTGCCTGGAGGTGCGGGAGTTCAGGTGCCGTCGTGGAACGTTCGAACCTGTGAACATTCGAACCTCCGGACGGTTGTCGCCACTCCGCGCCCCTGCTTGCGGCCGACGACTCCCGTATAATGCGAAGACGGGGGCACAATGAACCTTGACCGGCTCGTCGAGCACCTCTCGAACCCTGCCTTCTACCCCGAACCCACCACCGGCGTCGAGGTCATCCAAACGCACATCTCGTTCATCTTCCTCACCGACGCTCACGCGTACAAGGTCAAGAAGCCGGTCGACTTCGGGTTCCTCGACTACACGACGCTCGCCAAGCGGCGCCAGATGTGCGAGCGCGAGGTGGCTCTCAACTCGCGGCTGTGCCCGGACATCTACCTCGGCGTGATCGAGCTCAACGAGAGCGACGGGTCGCTCTCGATCGGCGGGCCTGGAGAGACGGTCGAGGTCGCGGTCAAGATGCGGCGGCTCCCGCGCGAGCGGATGCTCCGCCAAGTGCTCGCCCGCGGGGAGGGGAACGAGGCGCTGTTCGAACGCATCGCGGTCACGCTCGCCGACTTCCACCGCCGGGCCCCGGCACCGCGCACCGGCGAGGGGATGTCGGGGGTCGAGCGGCCGAAGTTCAACTGCGACGAGAACTTCGCGCAGACGGAGAAGTACATCGGCTCGCTCCTTCCGCGCCGGGCGTTCGAGCTCATCCGGAACTCCACCGATTTGTTCTTCAAGCGCAAGGGGGGCCTGTTCGCTCGGCGCGTCGAGGAGCGCCGCATCGTGGACGGCCACGGCGACCTTCACCTCGACTCGATCTGCGCCACCGACCCGGTCCGGATCTTCGACTGCATCGAGTTCAACGAGCGCTTCCGGATCCAGGACGCCGCCGAGGAGGTCGGCTTCCTCGCGATGGACCTGGAGTTCCACGGGTACGCGCCGTTCGCCCGGAAGTTCGTGGAGGCGTACGTCGCGGCCTCGGGCGATGCCGAGCTGTTGGAGCTGCTGGCGTTCTACAAGACGTACCGCGCGTACGTCCGCGCCAAGATCAACTCGTTCGCATCCGACGACCCGCACATCCCGGCGGCGGCGCGCGACGCGAGCCGCGCCACGGCCTCGCACTACTACGAGCTGGCCGCGCACTACGCAGCGGCGTGCAACCCCCGCCGGCTGATCGTGACGTGCGGCCTGACCGGCAGCGGCAAGAGCACGCTCGCCCGCAAGCTCGGCGAGCTGTACTCGCTCCAGCTCATCCGCTCCGATGTCGTGCGCAAGGAGCTCGTCGGGATTGCGCCCGACGAGCGGCGGTGGCTGCCGTACGACCAGGGCGAGTACTCCCCCGAGATGACCGACCGCACGTACGCCGAGATGCTCGAGCGGGCGAAGGCGTTGCTCGAGGTCGGACACTCCGTCGTGCTCGACGGCTGCTACACGAAGCGGCTCCAGCGGGACGGCGCGGTCGACCTTGCGCGGCGCCTCGGGGTGCCGTTCCTCCTGCTCGAGTGCCGCACCAGCGAGGACGTGATCAGGGAGCGGCTCGAGCGGCGCGCCCAGAAGGCCGGTACCGTATCGGACGGGCGGTGGGAGATCTACCACCGCCAGCTCGCCGAGTTCGAGGCCCCCGAGGAGATCGCCGGCGACAAGCGCGTCGTGCTCGACCGCTCGAAGCCCGTCGACGAACTCCTGCACGAGCTCGCGGTGGTGCTCCCGTCGGCGTGGCAGGACGTCACCGCGACGTCCGGCACACGCGCCCGGAGAGGCGCGGCGCTCCAGGCGCGGTGAACGGGGAAACCCGGGCGCGCCGTCAGCGCGGGGCGGCCGACATCGCGAGCGCCCGCTCTAGGTTTGCGGCCGCCATCCCGTACCCGGGGCGCAGCCGCAGCGACTCGCGGAACTGCTCCACCGCCTCGGCCGCTCGCCCCTGCTGCATCAGCGCGACGCCCATCCCGTTGTGGGCGAGGTAGTCGTCCGGCGAGGGGTGGCGCAGCGCCTCCTCGTACTGAGCGATCGCGTCGTCCGGCCTGTGCGCCTTCGTGTACAGCGTCCCGAGGTTCACGAGTGCGTCCGCGTCGGCCGGGTCGATCGCGAGCGCGGCGCGGTAGCGCGCGACCGCCCCGTCGAAGTCCCCGCGCTGCTCCTCGATCCGTGCGAGGTTGAGCAGCGCGAGCACGTTGTCCGGCTTGAGCCGAAGCGCCTCCTCGAAGTGACCCACCGCGTCGGAGACCCGGCCGTTGACCGCGAGCCAGTGCCCGTAGTTCGTGTGGCAGATGAAGCAGTCCGGGTTCTTGGCCAGCGCGTCCCGCCACAGCGCGTCCTCGCTCCGGTAGGCGCGGCACTGGCGGAACGTCAGCACACCGAGCGCCGCGAGCACGGCGACCCCCGCGACGGCCGCCGCCCGTCGCGCCGTCACGCCCGCGCGGGCGGTGGACCCGGCGGCCCCGCACGCGACGGCGGCGGACGCGACCGCGACCGCCTGGTACGCGAAGTGATCCGCGACGTAGGAGTAGCGCATCGCGTAGACGTTGAAGAAGCCCATCGCGGGAAATACGACGCCGCCGAACAGGAGCATCGAGGCGAGCGGTCCGCGCCCGAGCCGACGGCGCAGCGCCCACGCCGCCGCGAGCGCGACGAGGGCGCCGAGCGCGGGTGCCCATTGCCATGCGACCCGCGGATCGATCGTCCAGCGCGGGTAGATGAACGAGAGGTCCGAGGGCCAGACGAGCTTCCCGATGTAGAACGCGAGCGCGCGTCCCGCCAGGACGACCCTTCCGGCCGCGCCCAGCGACCACTCCGCGCCCCGCGCCTGCACCATCGTGCGCTCGAGCCACGCCGTGTTGAGTGCGAGCGCCGCGCCGATCGCGAAGAACGGCACCAGCGGCCGGACGTCGGTTCCCCGCACACGCCCGCGCCGCCACCACGCGAGCACGAGCAGCACCGCGGGGAGGAGGCAGGCGGTGGTCTTCGCGAACAGCGCCAGCGTGAACGCCGCGATCGAAGCCGGGTACAGGACCGACGAGCGCCGGTACCACGGCAGCCGTGCGGCACGGCGCCGCTTTCCCGGCGGCTGCGAGTCCGCAGCGCGTGCGTCCATCGCCGCGACGAAGGCGTGGGCGGCGAGGAGGGTGAGCAGCATCGAGAGCGCGTTCTTGCGCTCGGTGACCCACGCGGCCGACTCGACGCACACCGGGTGGAGCGCGAACGCCGCGGCGGCGACCCAGGCGCCGGGGAGCCCGAACCGGCGCAGGAACCACCACAGGAGGAGCGCGGACCCCGCGTGCAGGAGGACGTTGACCAGGTGGTAGCCGAGCGGGTGGAGGCCCCACACCCGCTTCTCCACCCAGAACGAGGTGAACACGGCGGGGTAGTACTGCTCGTTCGCCCTCGTGTCCGTCCAGATCAGGCGCAACCCGTGCGTCCCGTCCAGCGTCGGGTTGTCGGTCAGGTACGTGTCGTCGTTCCAGACGAACCCAGCCGAGAGCGCGGGCAGGTACGCGACGACGGTCGCGGCAACCAGAGCGAGCGCCAGGGCGAGCGAGGTCCTCCGCGTCACCCGCGAACCATACCACCTCGGTGGCCAGTGCCTTCGGAGGCCGAGGGAAGACGGTAGAGGGAAGAGGGTAGAGGGCAAACCGCGGCCCCTGGGGTCCCGCCTTTCCTCTTCCGTCTTCCCTCTTCCTTCTTTCCTCTTCTGTGGCGCGCGTGCGATAGTGCCCGCATGAGCGACGCCCAGCCGACCTCCCGGTACTGCTTCGTGTGCGGACGCGACAACCCCGCGAGCCTCCACGCCAGGTGGACCAACGACCGCGAGGCGCGGCAGGTGCGCGCCCTCGTCACCGTGGCCGAGGAGTACAACGGTTACCCCGGCATCGTCCACGGCGGCGTGGTCGCGGCGCTGCTGGACGAGACCGCCGGCAGGGCGCTGATGGTGGACGGTGACTTCGACCGGCTGTGGGTGACGGTCAAGCTCGAGGTCGCATACCGACGCCCGACCCCGACCGGCGTGCCGCTCACGGTCGTCGGGTGGGTCGAGCGCGACGACGCGCGCCGTTCGCTGACGGCGGCGGAGATCCGCCTCCCCGACGGCGAGGTCAGCGCGACGTGCCGGGCGCTCATCGCGCGGCCGCCGGAGCACGTGCTCGAAGGGTGGCTGGCCGAGCGCGAGCACTGGCGCGTCGAGTAGAGCGCGTCGGCGGAGTCGGATCGGAGACAGCAGAGGAGCCGAGGGGCAGGGGAGCGAAGGAGCGAGGGACGAGACAGTGAGCGTCTGTGTCCTTCGCTACTTCCCCGGGCCACCGTGCTCCGTTGGGCGCGCCATGTCCGGCCACGGGCGGCGCGACGCGCAGCGCGCCACGGCTACCCGCCCGGTCCGTGGGAGTCGCGAGGCCGGGTCTTGGGCCGCAGCGGCGGCGTGAGCGCGGTCACGCGCGTGCCGTGCCGTGACGCCCGCCGCCGCGGCCGTGACATCCGGTGCGGGGTGAGAGACGTAGAGCCTGCCGGAGCGGGGAGGTGCGGTCGCATCGGCCGTCGCGAAAGGAGGCTTCTGTGAGATGGGATTCACGAGGTTCGCTCATCGCCGCCGGTCTCGCCGGCCCGCGTCCGCGGGCCGCGCGGGTGCTGCGCGCCGGCGTTCCGGCGCTCGTTCTCGTCGTGGCCGCCGCGTGCGGCAGCAACAGCTCGACGCCGACCGAGCCGAAGATGACGCCGGCCCCGGGATCGGGCGCCAGCCCGACGGTCACGGTCGGAGGCAGCGGCAACACGTTCGTGGACTCGCAGAGCGGTACCAGCACGACGACGATCCAGGCGGGCCAGACGGTGACGTGGATGTGGGCCGGCGGCTCGCACTCCACGACGTCGGGAAATTGCTGCACGGCCAGCGGGATGTGGGACTCGGGGGTGCGCTCCTCTGGGAGCTTCTCCTACGCGTTCATGACCGCGGGGACGTACCCGTACTTCTGCACCGTTCACGGCGCCATGATGACCGGGACCGTCAAGGTGAACGCGGCGGGGGGCGGGGGATACTAGGGCCTCGGCGTTGTCGGCGGCGTCCCCGACCCCGGGCCAGGGCTACGAACCGGCGCGCCGTCTCGGCGTGAACACGACCGTCGGGTACTGGTCGCCGGCCTCGTAGCGCGGCACGTGGCACGCGCGCTCGACGAAATCCCGGCCCAGCAGGTCGCGCACCTCGCCCAGGGTCGGGAGCGAGACGCGGGCGTCCACGTCGCGGTAGACCTCGAGGAAGTCCATCGCGTCCGGCGGTCGGCCGAGCCTGTCCAGCACCGCGCCCGCGTCGGGGACGTGCTCGCGCCACGCGTCCCAGATGTCGCCGAGGCGAGCCCGTTCCGAGAGGTCGCCATGCACCGCCATCGCGATCCGCCACGGGAGGATGTGCTCGTTGACGGTGCGGCCGTCGCGCAGGTCGGAGAAGATCGCCTCGAGCGGCTCGCGCTCCTCGGGCCGCGCGAACAGGCGCATCACCAGCGTGCCCGTGTCCCTGAGCACCCGCCGCATCTCGCCGGCGAGGGCGAGGAAGTGGTCCGGGTACTGCAGCGTCGTGAAGATCCCATCGCCCACGAGGACGTCGCAGGCTCCGTCGCGCACCGGCATCGCGGTCCAGTCGCCGCGGGCCGCCGCGGCGTCGCGAGCGCCGTGGCGCGGCCAGAGGTTGCGGATCATCCCCTTCGACGAGTCCAGCGCCAGCAGCGCCGTGCCCGCCGGCCAGCGCATCGCCGCGATCTCGGGGGTAACGCCCAGCAGCAGCGCGCGAGCGCCCCCGCGGGGGGCGCCGACGGCGGCCTCGTCCACGAGGCGCCGGAGCAGGTCGACGTCCTCCGGGAACGGGCGCAGCGGCGGCCCGATCAGGTGCCAGTTCTGGGAGAGGTGGTCCCAGCGCGCGTCCCACACCTCGAACGCATCGCTCCGCGGGTCCGGACGGATCGGCTGCGGCGGGCGCACGCCGCGGACGATCCGCCGCTCGGGGAGCAGGTCGGGGACGCCGTCCCGGATGGCGTAGGCCGCCGTCCCGTCGATCGCCGCGAGGGCGCCCTCCACCGGCAGGGTGACCGCGTCGCCGGATCCGTGGCGCGCGCCGCCGCGCGCGATCTCCGAATTGAGCTCGCCGAGCTCACGGTCGCCCATGACCGCCAGGGGGACCCTGGCGTGCGGGCACTGCAGCATCTCGACCAGACCCTCGAACAACGGCATCGCTCGCACTCCCCTCCGAATCGGACCGCGGGAGTATACCGGGCGACGCGCGCCGGCGCGACGCCCGCCCGGGCCCCCGCCGCGAGGCCGCGGGCGTCGCACCCCGAGCCCCGCGCCCGGTCTCTCAGCTCGCCTTGCGGGCAGCGGCTGCGACGCCGAGGATGTTGGCGAGGTACTGGCCGGTGTAGCTCGCGGAGACGTGGGCGACCTGCTCCGGCGTGCCGGAGGCGACGATCCGCCCGCCGGCGTCGCCGCCCTCGGGGCCGAGGTCGATCACCCAGTCCGCCGTCTTGATCACGTCGAGGTGGTGCTCGATGACGACGACGGTGTTGCCGCGCTCGACCAGCGTGTGGAGCACCGCGAGCAGCTTCTTGGTGTCGTCGAAGTGCAGGCCGGTGGTGGGCTCGTCGAGGATGTACAGGGTGTTGCCGGTGGCGCGGCGGGCGAGCTCGCGCGAGAGCTTGATGCGCTGCGCCTCGCCGCCGGAGAGCGTGGTGGCGGACTGGCCGAGCGTGATGTAGCCGAGGCCGACCGCGATGATGGTGTCGAGGACGCGCGCGATCTTGGGGTGCGCTGCGAACAGCTCGCGCGCCTGCTCGACGGTGAGGTCGAGCACCTCGGCGATGTTGAGGCCCTTGTAGCGCACCTCGAGCGTCTCGCGGCCGTACCGCTTCCCCTTGCACACCTCGCACGTCACGTACACGTCCGGCAGGAAGTGCATCTCGATCTTGATCTGCCCGTCGCCGCCGCACGCCTCGCACCGCCCGCCGCGGACGTTGAACGAGAACCGTCCCGGCTTGTACCCGCGCGCCCGCGCCTCCTGCGTCAGCGCGAACAGCTCGCGGATCGGGTCGAAGACCTTGGTGTACGTCGCCGGGTTGGAGCGCGGCGTACGACCGATCGGCGACTGGTCGATGTCCACGACCTTGTCGATGAACTGGATCCCCTCGATGCGCGTGTGGGCGCCGGGGCGGTCGAGCGCCTTGTACAGCGAGCGCGCGCACGCCTTGTACAGGATCTCGTTGATCAGCGTCGACTTCCCGGAGCCCGACACGCCCGTCACGCAGGTGAGCGTCCCGAGCGGGAACGGGACGTCGATCGCCTTGAGGTTGTGCTCGCGCGCGCCTTTGACGACGAGCTGTCTGCCGCTGCCGGCACGCCGCGTCGCGGGCACCTCGATCGTCAGCTCGCCCGCGAGGTAGCGTCCGGTCAGTGAGCGCTTCGCGGCGAGGATGGTGCGGGGCGGCCCTTGCGCCACGACCTCGCCGCCGTGGATCCCGGCGCCGGGGCCGAGGTCCACGATCCAGTCGGCCTCGCGCATCGTCTCCTCGTCGTGCTCGACCACGAGCACGGTGTTGCCGAGGTCGCGCATCCCCTTGAGCGTGCCCAGCAGCTTCCGGTTGTCGCGCTGGTGGAGGCCGATCGACGGCTCGTCGAGGACGTACAGAACCCCCATCAGCTTGGAGCCGATCTGGGTCGCGAGGCGGATGCGCTGCGACTCGCCGCCCGAGAGCGTCCCCGAGGTGCGGTCGAGCGTGAGGTAGTCGAGCCCGACCGATGCCATGAACCCCAGG